>OHUV01000031.1_pt1 | contig 140959 bp, 112 predicted proteins | sample 1579281 | NCBI WGS metagenome assembly OHUV01 (sample SAMEA3882515, study PRJEB24775) | human gut metagenome | biome: human-associated habitat; feature: intestine environment; material: feces | place: Netherlands | collected 2009/2010
GTGGTCACATCCTGCACATAGCCGTAGATATAGCCCGTTGCGGTGGAAAGCTTCATGATGGAAGTGTCGCTCAGGTCGTTCCGGCACCAGACGCTCTTCATCTCGTAGCCGTTTGCGGTCTTTACGGTGTCCACGCGCTCGATGCCGGGGGCAATCATGATGTTGCCCTTCATGAGCCAGTTCTGGTCGTAAATATTGGCGTAGCTCTGGATGGAGGAGTCGTTGTTGGGATCAGCCAGACCTGCATTGCCCGCACCGAACCAGTTGCAGACGATGGTGCTGACGGTGCCCTCGCCGTCGTCATAGACGATGGCAGAATTCTCAACGGCTACCTGATAGCCCTCGGGCAGGTCATCCAGCACCGGGGTGCTTGCCACGACCTCGCCGGTCTTCATATCGAGTGCAAGAAGGTTTACAGGGTCCTGATTATCCGTGAACAGCACAAGGTTCGGTGTCAGCGTGGGCGAGCAACCGCCGCCCCACGCAAGACCGCCGCCGGTGGTCTTATCGCCTTCGCCGCTCACCTTTGCACCCGCGCTCTCATAGGGCGTGCACCACACAACGTCTACGCCTTCTTCTGCGCGCAGAAGATAGCAGTTCTGGTTGGTCAGGACCACCGCACCGTCCTTGGAGGCGGCGATGCCGTTTTCAGCGCCCTCGCCGGGGGTCAGTTCGTGGACAAAAACAGCCTTTGAAAGGTCTGTCTGCTCGCCGTTCAGGATCGCATCAATGGCCGAGCGGGCAATATAGCCGATGACACCCTGCTGCTGGCGCTGCGGATAAATGCGGAAGCCTCCCGTTGCAAACCAGAGGTTTCCGTCATAGTCAAAGACCACGGACAGAAGATTCTGCGTCAGTTCTTTTCCAAGCGCAGCCTCGGCGGCAGCTTTGATATCAATGTCCAGCACCTTTTCAAATTCCGGCAGAACATTGCCGTTTTCATCCGTTGCGCGGAGCATCAGCACATGGTTGTTGCTCGTGGGGCAGACGATGCGGTTGGATTCGTCAAGGAAGGTATAGGAGCTCTGGATAACGTAACCGCCGCCGTCATGCTTCTTTGGCGAGAAATAGCCGAGCGTCTTTGTCTCTTCGGCGTTCAGGTCGCGGATGGCGATGCCGCCCAGCAGCGGCACAACGGCATGACCGTAGCTGTCAAAGTAGATGGCGGGCGAAGCGTTCGCGTTCGTCGTCTCATAGGAAACGTTGATCTCCGGATAGATGGCAAGCGGCAGGATCTCATCCGTCGAGTCGGTGTTGTAGCCATCGTGATGAATGTTTGCATCGCTCTTGGCCATGTAAGGGTTTTCCTCTACCTGCTTGGGGTTCAGAGCCTTTACCGGCAGCGCCGCAGAGGCTTGTTCCGCTGAAGAGGGCTGTACCGCAGCGGACGGGGCAGCGGGCTGCGAAGCGGCAGCACTGTCTGCCGGCGTCTGTGTTCCGCCGCAGGCAGCCATGGAAAGGCACAATGCTGCGGTCAGCGACAGGCTTAACGCAGAATGGACGATGTTTCTCTTTTTCATAAACCGTTCTCCTTGTTGTGTTCGTTGCGGTCAGACCAGTGCTGCTCCGCCTGATTTTTTTCCATCCAGCCAGATGCGGAATCCCTGCCGCAAGGCGGCTTCGGTCACCGGCTCCAGCAGAAAATAGTCTGCACGCAACCGGAAGGCATGGAGTGAAAAATCCAGATCGCTGCACCAGATAATGCGTGTCTGTGGACAAAGCGCGCGCAGATGCTCTACTGCATTCAATCCGTCGACCCCCGGCAGGGCAATCACGGCATTTGTCAGCGGCTCGTTGCGTGCAGCCTCAAAAAAGCTTTCCTGATCGTGGTAACAGTCCATTTTCGGGAACAAGCAATGTTCGGCGCAGAACCGCGAGATCTGCTCTGCCAGAAAAGCTTCCTGCGCCCTGCTGCTTGTCAGCACGGCAATTCGGTACACAGCGTGCCTCCTTTCTCTTGCGCCGTCGTTGGCGTTCTCTGCTTTCAGTATACGGACAGGCATGGTCTTTTCAAGCCATTTAGCACGAAAGCCCCTTTTCCGTCACGAAATCCCATTTTCGGCTGCGACATAACCGGGCAACTGTGCTATAATCAGGATGAAAGAGTTTATAAAGGAGGTTGGAAGCTATAGCAATAGCTTCTTGGTACAGCATGAGATTTGCGATCGTCGATGACCTTGGTACGGAGCGCACGCTGCTGAAGGAGCGCTTGGCACGGCAGCTGCGCCAGCGCGGTACAGAAGCAGAGCTTTTAGAATTTGACAGCGGAGAAGCTTTTCTGGCGGCAGAAAAAGCGCAGCGCTTTACCGCCGCATTTTTGGATATTTACATGGATGGTTTAAGCGGCATGGACGCGGCAAAGGAACTTCGGAAAACAGACGCAGACTGTCTTCTGGTTTTTACCACCACCTCGACAGACCATGCACTCGAGGGGTTTCAGGTACGGGCATTTCATTATTTGGTCAAGCCCTTTTCAGAGGCCGAGTTGTCCGGTCTGTTGGATGAAATGCTCGCAAAACTCCCCCGCCCGGAGCCGGTTTTGACGGTGAAGGTGGATGGCAGCGACATCCATTTGCGCTATCGTGATATCATATCCGCCGAGCATTTCGCCCACATCATCAATATCCGCACCACTGCCGGCAAAACGCTTGCCATGCGCCAGAGTTTCAAGGCGTTCACAGAGCCGCTCAAAAAGGACCCGCGCTTTTTTGTTTGTGGCCGCGGTACGATCATCAATATGGAGAATGCTGCCGATTTTCAGGATGCCGCCTTCTGTATGACGGACGGCAGCCAGGTCTATGTCAGTCAGGAGCTTTTGAAAGCCGCCCGACAGGCGTTTATGGAATTTCTGCTGCAAAGGGGGCGTGTGGGTTGAAGGATGTTCTGCGCCCGATCCTGGAGCTTACCGTTGTGTTTCCCGGTTTGCTGCTTGCGTATTTTCCGGTAGGTTCCTATCTGAAGCTGCCGCCCGCAAAGCTTGCAGCAGGGGAGGTGCCGCTGCTGTTCGGGCTTTGCCTTGGCGGCGGGCTGCTTTGCTATCATTTTGGCATTTCAACGGCGTTCTCCGTGCTGCTTATTACGCTTACAGCAATTTTTTTGTATCTCAAAACGCTGCGACTCTCTCTCTGGAAATCCGGGACCATCGCGCTGGCGGTCTGCGCGGTATTTGCGTGCCTGAATAGCTTGTCCCGCGCCGTTGGTACGGCGATCACGATCCGGCTGCAGCTGCCGCCGGACAAGCCGTGGTTCTGTTTTAGCGCCTGCATTTTTTATAACGTGATCTGCTGGCTGACCGCTGCTGCAGCCTATTATCCCGCCACCCACGCAGTGCGCGCAATGGTGGAGGATGACAATTTTGCGCAGACGTGGTATGTGTTCTGGGTACTTCCGATGGTGTTCATCCTGCTAAACCTTTTTATAACCCCGCGCTACCAGATAACACTTCAGACAGGCCGGGTCTTGCAGGTCTACATCGTTATGAGCATCGCACTTTTGTTTTTGATGTTTATGTTCAATGCAATCTTTCTGCTGATGGCAAACAGCCTTAACAAGAATGCAAGATTGCAGCAGGAAAACCAGTTTCTTTCCATGCAGCAGCAGCGCTATGAAAGCCTGAAAGCCGCCATTGATGAAGCCCGGCAGGCGCGGCACGATATGCGCCACCAGCTGAATCAGATCTCCGCACTGGCCGAGGCAGGAGATCTGGATAACCTGAAGGCTTACCTTGCAAAAACGGTCTCCCGGATCCCGGATCTGGATATGAATTTCTGCGAAAACCGTGCAGCGGACAGTGTTGTCGGCCATTATTGCGCCCTTGCAAAACGCGAGGGCATTCCCTTTTGTGCCCGGCTTAACTTACCACAGGTGCTTCCTGTGGACGAGATGGATCTGTGTCTGGTGCTGTCTAATCTTCTGGAAAATGCATTTGAAGCCAGCCTTCGCACTGCACCCGCCCGGCGGAAGATCGAGATCACCGCGTATGTCCATGCCGAGCGGCTTCTTCTGGTCGAAGTGGAAAACGCATTTGACGGCGCAGTTCACGAAAAAAGCGGGGTGTTCCGCTCTTCCAAGCGAAGGGAAAACGGGATCGGCATCCAGTCTGTCCGCCATATTGCAGAAAAGACCGGCGGGGCAAGCACGTTTACCTATCAGAACGGCATTTTCTCTGCCAAGGTCATGCTCTGCGGATAAGGAGCCTTTTGCTTTGGCGGGGCTTTTTATGCCCGAATTTTTACAAAAAATTCACGCTGGCAGGGTTGCCGCCGCATACCGGATGTGCTATGATGAAGTGCAAAATTTTAAGCGGAGCGATGGATTTTGATTTGTCAAGCTCGCGGAATCAGGAGGAACTACCCATGCAGAAGAATTATGTACAGGAAATTCTGAGCATCATTCACAGCGGTCTGCCCAAGGCGGAACTGGCTGAAAAACTGTCTGATTACCATGAAAAAGATCTGGCGGATGCGTTGGAGGCGCTGACCCCCGCCGAACGCCAGTCGCTCTATTCCATTCTGGGTGTGGATACCGTTGCCGAGATCTTTACCTATCTGGACGATGCCGAGCCGTACCTGAAGGAGCTGCCCAGCCACGAGGCCGCCAAGGTCATTTCCAACATGGACTCGGACGATGCGGTGGACGCACTGGAGGATCTTGACGATACCGATAAAAACGAGATCGTCAACAAGCTGGACAAGGACTCGGTGGAAGATGTGAAGATGCTGCTCTCTTATGACGAGGATGAGATCGGCAGCAGGATGACCACCAACTACATCTCCATCAAAAACGATATGACCATCCGGCAGGCGATGAGCGAGCTGGTAAAGCAGGCCGGAGAAAACGACAACATCTCCACCCTGTATGTGGTGGATAAAAACGAGCACTTCTACGGAGCCATCGACCTGAAAGACCTCATCATTGCCCGGGCAGAGGAAAGCTTGGAAAGCCTGATCGTCCGCTCCTATCCCTATGTCACCGACCGGGAGCAGGTCAGCGACTGTATCGACCGCATCGTGGACTACGCGGAGCGCAGCCTGCCGGTGCTGAACGATGCCGGTAAGCTGGTGGGCATCATCACATCGTCCGATGTGGTCGAGCTGGTCGACGATGAGATGGGCGATGATTACGCAAAGCTGGGCGGTCTGACCGGCGAGGAGGATCTGAACGAAAACGTATTTGAAAGCGTGAAAAAGCGTCTCCCGTGGCTGATCGCGCTGCTGTTCCTCGGGATGCTGGTCTCCTCGGTCGTCGGCGCGTTTGAATCGGTGGTAGCGGTGCTGCCGGTGGTCATCTGCTTCCAGTCCATGGTGCTGGATATGGCCGGTAACGTCGGTACCCAGTCGCTGGCGGTGACCATCCGTGTGCTGGTGGACGAAAATCTGACCCTTTCCAAAAAATTGCAGCTGCTCTGGAAAGAGACCCGCGTGGGTCTTTTGAACGGCGCCATTCTGGCCGTGATGGCCTTGGGCTTTCTGGGCTGCTACATCCACTTTTTCAAGGGCTATGTCTGGACCTCGGCCTTTTTGCTGTCCGGCTGCGTCGGGCTGTCGCTGATCGTGTCCATGGTCATTTCCAGTCTGGTGGGCACGCTGATCCCGATGCTGTTCCACAAGATCCATATCGACCCGGCCGTTGCTTCCGGCCCGCTGATCACCACGATCAACGATCTGGTGGCGGTCGTGGTCTACTATGGCCTTGCCATGGTCGTGCTGATCGATCTGTTCCACCTTGCATAACAGATGCATCAAACAGGGCACTCCTTCCGGGGGAGTGCCCTGTTTTTTTTTGCTGCGCAAACTTTTGCTAACAATGTTAATACTACCTAACATCGTCGGAAAATATTGAAAACGCCCGAAAGCGTGCTAAAATATAAAGATAAAGAGCCCGCCCCGCTCCGGGCGCGGGTACACAGATGGGAAATACAGAAACGAGGGGTAAATATGTTTGATACAAAAAAGCTTGCACTGTTTTTGGGTGGTGTGGTGTTCGGCTCTGCCGGTTTCAAGGTGCTGTCCAGCAAGGACGCCAAAAAGGTCTACACCCAGACCACCGCTGCGGTGCTGCGGATGAAGGACTGCACCATGCAGACCGTGAATAAGGTGCAGGAGGAAGCAGGGGACATCCTTGCCGATGCAAAGGCCATCAACGAGAGCCGCGCCGCCGAGGCTGCACAGGAGGTCATCGAGGATACGGCTGAAGAAGAGCAGCCCGCAGAACAGACTGCACAGTGATATAGCGCAGCGGAGCCGCCCTTGGGCGGCTCTTTTTTACACAGAGGGGTAAGAAAAGCAATGAAATGTACGATCTTACATGAAGGCAAGGGACGGATGCGGGTGCACGTCTGCGCCGTGCGCATGACGCTGCACCGGGCAGATGTGCTGGAAGCCTACCTGAACGGGCAGGATAACATCCAGAAAGCCACCGTCTACGAGCGCACCGGAGATGTGGTGCTGACCTACCGGGGCAGCCGGAAGGACGCCGCCGCCCTGCTGGCGGCCTACCGCTTTGACAACGAAGAACTGGAGGTGCTGGTCACCTCCCGCGACAGCCGGAAGATCAATCAGGAATATCAGGAAAAGATGGTCGGCCTTGTGGCAGGCCGGATGTTCCGCAAGGTGTTCCTGCCCGCGCCCATCGCGGCGGCGTATACGGTGTGGCGCTCCATCGCCTTTGTCTGGAAGGGCGTCCGCTGCCTGCTGCACCGCAAGCTGGAAGTAGAGGTGCTGGATGCGCTCAGCATCACCGCCTCCCTCCTGCGGGGCGATTACAGCACCGCAGGCTCGGTGATGTTCCTGCTGACGGTGGGCAGCCTGCTGGAGGAGTGGACGCGGAAAAAGAGCTTGGACGACCTTGCCCGCAGCATGGCGCTGAACGTGGATAAGGTCTGGGTGCGCACCCCGCAGGGCGAGGTGCTGGTGCCGTTGACCCGCGTCCACGCCGGGGACGAAGTAGTGGTGCGCTCCGGCAATATGATCCCGTTGGACGGCACGGTGCTGGAGGGCGAGGCCATGGTGAACCAAGCCGCCCTGACCGGCGAGTCCATGCCGGTGCGCAAGACCACCGGTGCCACCGTCTACGCCGGAACCGTGGTGGAAGAGGGCGAATGTGTTCTTGTGGCCAAGGCAGAGGGCGGTGCCAACCGCTACGATAAGATCGTGGCGATGATCGAGGAATCGGAAAAGCTCAAGTCCGGTACCGAGAACCGGGCTTTGCTGCTGGCCGACCGTCTGGTGCCTTGGTGCCTTGCCGGTACGGTGGCTACCTACGCCTTTACCCGCAACGTCACCCGCGCCATCTCCATTTTGATGGTGGACTTCTCCTGTGCGCTGAAGCTCTCCATGCCGCTGGCGGTGCTCTCTGCCATGCGGGAGTGCGGGGAATACCACATCACCGTAAAGGGCGGCAAGTATCTGGAAGCGCTGGCAAAGGCAGACACCATCGTGTTCGATAAGACCGGCACCCTCACCCACGCCACCCCGCAGGTGGTGCAGGTGGTGCCTTTCTCCGGCTGCGGGGAGCAGGAGGTATTGCAGCTTGCGGCCTGTCTGGAAGAGCATTTCCCCCATTCCATGGCAAACGCTGTCGTCCGCGCCGCCAAGGAGCGGGGCATCTCCCACGAGGAGATGCACTCCGAGGTGGAGTACATCGTGGCGCACGGCATTGCCAGCCGGGTGGGCGGTACGCGGGTGGTCATCGGCAGCGCCCACTTCATTTTTGAGGACGAGGGCTGCACCATTCCGGCAGGGGAACAGGCAAAATTTGATGCACTGGATCCCCAGTATTCCCACCTGTATCTGGCAGCATCCGGGGTGCTGGCGGGGGTCATCTGCATCGCAGACCCCCTGCGCCCGGAGGCGGCACAGGTGCTGCATAAGCTCCGGAGACTGGGCATCACCCAGACCGTCATGATGACCGGCGACAGTGACCGCACCGCCCGCGCCATTGCGGCGCAGGTGGGGGTGGACCGCTGCTTTGCGGAGGTGCTGCCGGAGGATAAAGCTGCCTTTGTCCGTGACGCCAAAGCCGAAGGACATACGGTGGTGATGATCGGCGACGGCATCAATGATTCTCCTGCCTTGTCGGCGGCAGATATCGGTATCGCCATCCATTCCGGTGCCGCCATTGCCCGGGAGATCGCAGATGTGACCATCCGCGCCGACAGTCTGGAAGAGCTGGTGACCCTGAAAGCCATTGCCAACGCCCTGCAAAAGCGGGTGGGCAGCAATTACCGGTTCGTCCTCAGCTTCAACTCCGCGCTCATCCTTCTGGGCGCACTGGGCATTCTGCCCCCGGCTACCAGCGCGATGCTGCATAACCTTTCCACCCTTGGCATCAGTCTGCTCAGCATGACAGACCTGCTGGAGCAGAAGCCTTTACCGTGAAAATGGAACGCCGGAGCGTCCGTAGACGCTCCGGCGTACCGAAATTATAAATAGCTTTTCCGCTGAAAATGCCCAGAGCATAGCGGAGGGCATTCAAAATCGTCTTAGCCAAAAGGGAGGCGCTGCACGATACTGTGCAGCGGCCTCCCTTTTTTGTTTCAGATGAATCGGCAGAAGCCCAGCCAGCAGCCCAGCAGGAAAAAGAGCAGCGCCTTGCCCAGCACCGGCAGCCACGGGCGCTGGCAAAGAGCCAAATCCCACCGGTGGATGTTCTGCTTGGGGCAGGTGCCCGCGCAGGCTTCACAGGCGATGCACTCCCCGCTGCGCAGGCTGCTTTCCTCCAGCTTCAGGCACACCGGGCACTGCTGCTTGCAGGCATTGCAGCCCGGGATGCAGCCCTCGCTCTGCCGGTGCAGCCGTGCAAAGGGCAGCACCGGCAGCAGGGCGAACACCGCACCCATGGGGCAGAGAAACTGACAAAAGAACCGGGGCTGCACTGCCATACCCAGCAAAATGAGCACAAGCAGCGCGATGCCTACGCCGAAGCCCTCCGGCGGCAGACGCAGAGCCGTCAGGCGGGAAAACACCTCCCACGGGCTTGCGCCGGACAGCAGCTTTTCCTGTCGGGTCACATACAGCGCCACCAGCCCTGCCAGCAGCAGATATTTGAACTTCTGTCCCCAAAGTACCGCCCGCTCCGGCAGACGGAGCGGCTTTTTGCGGTGGAACAGCTTTTTCTGGACAAGCCCGGACAGTGCCCAGACGGCATCGCCCAAGCTGCCAAAGGCGCAGGCGTACCCGCAGAAAAACCTGTCGAACAGCAACGTGAAGCCGCACAGCCCCAGCAGGGAAAGCGTGAAGCTGTCCGCCGAGAGCACCTCGCCCGCACCGATGTGCAGGAAGAGCTGCTTTACCCCGGAAAACCCGGCCACGAATGCGCCCGGCATGGACACAAAGAAGAACAGCTGCACCCCGGCGCGCAGCCATGTACGGCGCTTTTTGTCCCGCTGACGCTGCTGCGCCGCCGTTAAAGGTTTTGCTTGTGTTTTTTCCATCATCCTGCCGCCTTTCCCAGTGCGTCCTCTACTGCACCGATGAGACCTTCTGCCGTAAGGGTAGCGCCGGAAACGGTATCCACCTCGGCAGACTGCACTGCCAGCATCTCGTCCAGCAAAGGCAGCGCCTGTTTATAGTAGGGCTTGTCCTCACCGGAAGCGTCCAGCACCGCAATATCGGTCATTTTTCCGCTTTGAATGGTTACCGACACCCGGATGACATCGCCGAAACCAAAGGCGCTGCCCTCATAGGTGCCGTCCCGGTAGCCGCTCTGGGTTTGCTCTGCCTGTGCTGCGCTCTGCGCCTGCAAAACGGAAGCGTTGTAGGCTTCCACCTCGGCAATCTCCTGCTTGCGCTGGCTTACCGCCGCAGCCCGGACTAATGCTACCTGCTGGTATTGCCACAGTACCCCCAAAATCAGCAGCAGATTCACCGCCCGGAGGAGAAAATTCTTGTATTTCATTCCGCTGCTCCTTCCGTTTCAGGTTCGGTTTCGGTCTCTTCGGGCGGCAGCGCCGTCTCGGATGTCGGCAGCACCTCCGCAGAAGATGCCGGTTCCGGTTCAGAATCGTCCGGTGTTTCTGCCGGGAAAAGCTGCTGCCACACTTCCTTGAACCACGCGGAAACAGCGCTCTTTTCCTCCGGCTGCACCACCTCCACAGTGGGCGCAGTGACCGGTGCTTCCTCGGGTTCTGCCGCTTCGGACGGCGCGGCTTCTTCCACCACTTCTTCCGAGGTTGCCTGCTCCGGGTCGGCTTCCTCCGCCGGGGCAACCGCTGCCTTTGCCAATGCCAGCTTGACCGCGTTCAGGATGCCGCTGGAGGAGTAGGTGGCACCGGAAACGGCATCCACGTTGGGACTTTGTCCTTCCAGAATGGCGGGGATGACCCGCTTTGCCCGGGAAAGATATTCCTCCTCGTCCTCGGCGCTCAGAACTGTGATATCGGTGATCTTATCCTCTGCCACCGTGATCTGCACTGTAATTTTGCCCTCAAAGCCTATGGCTTCGGCGGTGTAGATGCCGTCAAGGTAGGTGGAGGGTGCTGTAAATTCCTCCACCACCAGCGGTGCGGCAGGCTTCGGCTGCGGCGGCAGGGGATTATTCACCACCTCGCCGGTCAGGGCGTTCTGCACCGCGCCCAGAATGCCCCGGCTGGTGTAGGTGGCTTCGGAAACGGCATCTACCTCCCAGCTCTGGGCATCCACCACGGTGGTCAAAAGCCGCTTGGCGCGCCGCAGAAACTGCTTTGTCTCGTGGGAAGCGTCCAGGACCTCCACCTCCGTGATGCTGCCGTTTTCCATGGTCACCTGCACCCGGACGGCACCGCCGTAGCCCCGAGAAGAGCCGACGTATACGCCGTCGGCATAGGGCAACTTGGGCAGGGCTTCTTCCTCCGCTTCAACGGAAGCGGCTTCCACCGGCTGCTCCATCACCACTGCCAGCCTTTCCGGTACGGCAGCCAGCACCGGGACAGTACGGGGCAGGGCAAAAAGCACCGTTGCCGCTGCCGCCACCGCTGGGAGCAGCTGCACCAGCGGCAGCAGTGTGTTGCATCGTTTTTTGTTCATTCCAACTCCTCCTGACACGGAAAAGCAAGGCCGCCTGCATAAAGCGACCTTGCTTTTTGGGTGTTCTGTTTTTTGCCGGATCAGGCAGCTTTCAGGTTCTGCACGGCATCGGTCAGGTGGGTCACCTGCTCCAGTGCAGCGGCCTTATACAGGGTCTCGCGGCTCAAAAGCTCCACGCTCTCGGCCAGTTCGGTCTCCAGATTGGCATAGCTGTCGGCGGTGTAAGCGGCCTTTGCCTTGCTCTGTGCTTCGGCGACCACAGCCTGCAGGGCGGCGCGGTCGGCATCGCTTGCCAGCTCGTGCTTGGCAAGGTTCTCGGCAGTGGTCTGGAACTTGACCACCGTGTCAGCGTAGCCCAGTGCACGGATGGTGATGGTCCAGTAGCCGGTGCCGTCAGTGCCCTCCGGCAGCTGGCAGCGGGCGGAGTCGCTCAGACCCAGCTGGATGCCCATGGACTTGTGCATCCAGTTGTCGGCTGCAAACTTGGTGCCGTAGGAGGCCTTGGCGTGGGTGTAGGTGCTGTCGTTGCCGTAGTAGGTCCACACCACAGACTGCATCCGGGAGCCCAGCTCGCCGTAGTTGCCGTTCAGGTCCACACGGATAAACTCGCCAAAGCTGCCCACGTCGCTGCCGCTGCGCAGATTCACGGTAAGGCCCTCGGCAGCCTTCTGGGCGGCTTCTGCCACGCCGGAGCCGGTGCCGGTGTGTGCGGCAGAGAAGGTGTAGCCGTCGCCGCTCTTGGCTGCGTACTTCAGGCCGTTGGTGTTTTGATCCACCGCAGCCGTCAGGGCGTAGGCGGTCAGGTTCTTTTCAGAGTAGCCGCCCACCAGCTGGCCGCCGTTTTCCACCACGGTGTACTTGGAGCAGAAATCTGCAAGGTCGCTGGTAGCTACGCGCACCGGCACATACTTGGTGCCCAGCACCTCGTAGTGGTCCATCTGCACGGTGGAGCCGTCGGCCTTGGTAATGGTGCCGCGGTTCCAGCCCACGGTGGTGCCATCGGCCAGATAGATGGTCTTGCCATCGTCCGACCAGTGGGAAACGGTGTAGCTGCTGCCGTCCTTGGCGTAGATGACAGCAGTGCTCTGGAAGCTGCCGCGGTGCAGACCGTGGTTGACGGTTGCGCGGGAGACCGCGTCAAATGCGCCAAGGTCCTGCTCCTCGTGGCTGTCCAGCTGCGCAGAGGCGGCAGTGCTGCCGGCGGCGTAGACCTTCTCGTTTGCCCAATACTCGTCCCAAGTCAGGGCAGCATAAAGATAGGTGTACTTCTTGCCCAGCAGAAAATCGAAAAAGCCGTTTTCCTCCTCGGCGGGGGCTGCTGCAAAGGCAGTGGCGGTCAGCAGGCTGAACGCCATAGCCGCTGAGAGCAGCAGGGAAAGAAATTTCTTGGTTCTCATGAAAAAATGCTCCTTTCATCACAATGACAGAAACGCACTGCCATATAGTTAGCTGAACCTAACATTGCGCGCAAAGAAAAACCTGCGGGGTAAAGCCCCTCAGATGGTTAGGGTAAGCTAATTGACGGAAATTAAGATAACACGCATACAAAGGGATGTCAAGAAAAAGCAGGGATGTTTATTCAAACAAACTTTTTGGGGCGGGACAGGGAAAAGCAGTTGCGGCACGTCATCTTGTAGAGCAGTGCTTTGGCGGCTTGTACTCTGCCCCCCTGCGGGCAAAAGAAAAAGCGACAACCCGTGCAGGTGGGTCATCGCTTTTCTCGTCCCTTGCGGGACAGGCAGGGTAAATGATAAGAAGGTAAATGAAGAAAATAGCAAGGTTAAAAACAAAAGCGTGTGCGGAGCCGAAGTTGCCGCTCCAAAGAGAGGATGTATCCAAGTTTCGCTTTTGTTGGATACAACATACCACTTTGGAACAGAAATTGCAAGAGGTTTTTTAAAATTTCTCCCCAAAAATACGCGGGAAATCGCATTTTTGTAGAAACGCACAAATTTTACGGAAAGTTCCCGGCAAACTGACGAACAAGCATAAAACAGAATGGCAGTCGGAAAACCGCACAGGGACACCTTTATAAAACCGGCAGGCAATGGGAGATGGGCTTGGAAAACTGATTTTCGCGGGATGTAGCCTGCACCGCTTTACAAGCAGCCGGTGGTGTGTTAAGATGGACACATCTGCTGCAACCGGAAGAATGCACGCGCCGGGCAGCGGCGGCGTACCGGGAAAAGTGCCCGGTGCCGGGAGGGGAGAAACGAATGACAAAGCTACTGCATGGCAATGAAAAAAACAGGCTGAACGGCGGGCGGGAGCCGCTGTTCAGCCAGAAGGAACTGCTGGTGCTGGCCGTTCCGCTGCTGGTGGAGCAGCTGCTGGAAGTGACGGTGGGCATGGCCGACACCATGATGGTGTCCCGCTGCGGCGAGGCGGCCATCTCCGGCGTCAGTCTGGTAGATATGATCAATAACCTTATCATCGTGCTGTTTGCGGCGCTGGCTACCGGCGGCGCGGTGGTGGTAAGCCAGTATCTGGGCGCAAAAGAGCGCGGGAATGCCGACAAAAGCGCCGGTCAGCTGCTGCTGCTCAGCGGCTTGTCCGGTGTGGTGATCGGCGTGGTATGCTTTGTGCTGGCCCGCCCCATGATCCGGCTGTTCTACGGCTCTATTGATACCGACGTGCTGGACGCGGGCGTGAAGTATTTGCAGATCATCGCCCTCAGCTACCCGTTTCTGGCGCTGTACAACGGCGGTGCGGCACTGTTCCGCAGCATCGGCAACTCCAAGATCTCCATGCAGATCAGCTTTCTGATGAACATCATCAACATCGTGGGCAACGCGGTGTGCATCTTCGGCTTCAAAATGGGCGTGGACGGCGTAGCATGGCCCAGCGTGGTGTCCCGCGTGGTGGCTGCGGCGCTGATCCTGCGCAAGTGCTACCGGGAGGATGCGGTGCTTACCGTGCCCAAGACCCTGCGGCTGGACGGCGGCATGGCAAAGCGCATTCTGGGAATCGGTATCCCCTCGGCCTTTGAAAACAGCCTGTTCGAGGCCGGGCGCATTCTGGTGGTGAGCATGATCTCCACCTTCGGTACGGTGCAGATCGCAGCCAACGCCGTGGCAAACAATCTGGACGGCATGGGCGTCATCCCGGGCAAGGCCATCAGTCTTGCCATGATCACGGTGGTGGGACGCTGCATCGGTGCCGGCGACCACGAACAGACCGTTTACTACACCCGCAAGCTGCTGCTGTGGGCTTACATTACCATGGGGCTTTCCAACGGGGCGATCCTGCTGTTCCTCCGGCAGCTGGTGGGCATCTACGCCCTTTCCGGCGAGACCATGGAGCTGGCCATTACGCTGGTCACTATCCACGCGGGCTGCGCCATTATCTTCTGGCCGCTGTCCTTCGTGCTGCCCAACGCCCTGCGCGCGGCCAACGACGTGAAGTTCACCATGGTGGTGTCCATCCTCAGCATGGCATGCTGGCGGCTGGGCTTCAGCTATCTGCTGTGCGTCCGCATGGGCTGGGGCGCTGTGGGCGTGTGGGTGGCTATGGTCATCGACTGGACCTGCCGCGTGACCTGCTTTGTGCTGCGCTTCCGCAGCGGCGCATGGAAAACAAAATATCAGGCATAACAATAAGGAGAAAAGCATGAAACTGATCAGCTGGAACGTGAACGGCCTGCGCGCCTGCCTGACCCACGGCTTTGCCGAGAGCTTTGCCGCGCTGGACGCGGACATCTTCTCGGTGCAGGAGACCAAGATGCAGCCGGGACAGGCAGATTTTGCGCCGGAGGGCTACACCGAATATACCTACTCTGCCGAGAAAAAGGGCTATTCCGGCACGGCCTGTTGGTGCAAAACCGCGCCGCTGGCGGTGACCACCGGCATCGGGCTGGAACAGCACGACCACGAGGGGCGGGTGCTGACGCTGGAATACCCCGGCTTTTATCTGGTAAACTGCTACACCCCCAACAGTCAGGACGGGCTGAAGCGGCTGGACTACCGCATGGAGTGGGAGGACGCCTTCCGGGCGTACCTGCTGGCACTGGACGCAAAAAAGCCGGTGATCCTGTGCGGCGATTTGAACGTGGCGCACACCGAGATGGATATCAAAAACGCTAAGACCAACCGCATGAGCGCAGGCTTTACCGATCAGGAGCGCGCCAAAATGACCGAGCTGCTGGCGGCGGGTTTTGCGGACAGCTTCCGGGTGGTGCACCCGGACGAGGTGAAGTATAGCTGGTGGAGCTACCGCTTCCACGCGCGGGAAAAGAACGCGGGCTGGCGCATCGACTATTTTATCGTTTCCCGGCGCATTGCAGACCGCATCCGCGCCGCCGAGATCCACAACGAGATCTTCGGCTCCGACCATTGCCCGGTGGAGCTGCAGATCGACCTGTAATATAAGGAGAAGCCAATGCTGAAAAATTATCTTCTGATCTTCCTTATCTCCATGGTGCCCATCATTGAGCTGCGCGGAGCTATCCCCATCGGGCTGGGCATGGGGCTGCCGGTGCTGCCCACCTACCTTTTGTGCGTACTGGGCAACATGATCCCGGTGCCCTTCATCTACCTGTTCGCCCGCAAGTTCCTCATCTGGGGCTACCACAAGCCCCTCATCGGCCCCATCTGCCGCTTTTGCATCAACAAGGGCGAAAAGGGCGGCCGCGCACTGGAAGCCAAGGCAGGCAAGGGCCTGACTGTGGCACTGCTGCTGTTCGTGGGCATCCCGCTGCCGGGCACCGGTGCGTGGACGGGCACGCTGGCAGCCTCCATTCTGGATATGAAGTTCAAGGACGTGTTGATCGCCTGCATGGGCGGTGTACTGCTGGCGGGCATCATCATGGGCTTGGCAAGCGCCGGGCTGCTGGGCGCGCTCAGCGGGCTGTTTGCGGCAGGCTGACAAAACGCGGACGCTTTTGTCGTGAAAAATGCCGGTAGCTTTTCCGCCCGGAGTGTGTTACACTGGATAATAGTTGTGAAAACCGGGATCTGCTCCCGGTCAGAAAGGACGTTATAGAACATGGATCAGGCACTGAATCAGAAAATTGACGCATACATTGCGGAAAACAAGGAGCAGCTGCTGCAGGACATTGCAGCGCTGGTCGCCATCGACAGCGTAGAGGGCACCCCGGAGGAGGGTGCACCCTTCGGCGCAGGCCCTCGGGCCGCGCTGGACAAGACGCTGGAACTGGCAGCAGGCATGGGCTTTGCCACCCGCAACTGCGAAAACTACATCGGCTATGCCGAGCTGGCCGGTGCAGACCCGGAAAAATATCTGGCCACCATCTGCCATGTGGACGTTGTGCCCGTGGGCAACGGCTGGACGGCAGACCCCTTTAAGATGCGCATTCAGGACGGCTGGCTGCTGGGCCGCGGCGTCTCGGACGATAAGGGCCCGATGATCGTTACTCTGTACGCGCTGAAGTTCCTCAAGGAGCAGGGCTACCAGCTGCGCTACCCCATCCGTGCCATTGTGGGCGATAACGAGGAGACCCACATGAACGATGTGAAGTACTATCTGGAAAACTATCCCGCCCCGGTGTTCTGCTTTACCCCGGATGCGGAGTTCCCGGTGTGCAACGGCGAAAAAGGCCACTTCGGCGGCAAGATCGTCAGCCCGGTGTGCAACGGTGTCATTGCAGAGTTTGAGGGTGGTGTTGCCAACAACGCGGTGCCGGACCGCGCCAGCGCACTGGTCAAGACCGATATCCGCAAGCTGAAGAACGCCCCCAACATCACGCTGGAACCGGAAGGGGACGGCGTGCGGGTGCGCGGCTGGGGCAAATCCGGCCACGCCGCTATGCCGGAGGGCACGGTGAACGCCATCGGTCTGGTGGCGGATTATCTGCTGGACAACGGCCTGTGCAACGACGCCGAGCGCGCTTATCTGGAGGCACTGCGCAAGCTGCACAGCTCCACCGCAGGCACCGGCCTTGGCATCGACTGCGCCGACGGCCCCTTCGGCCCGCTGACCATCATCGGCGGCCGCATCTATATGGAGGACGGCAAGCTGGTGCAGACCATCGACAGCCGCTTCCCCACCTGCACCAACGGTGAAAAGCTGACCGCACAGGTCACTGCTGCGCTGGGCGATGGCGCAAAGCTGGAGGATGTGGATGCTGCCGAGCCGTTCTACATCGAGGCCGACAGCCCCGCCATCCGCGCCTGCATCGACACCTACAACGAGGTGACCGGCGAGAATGCCACCCCCTTCACCATGGGCGGCGGCACCTATGCCCGCCACTTCCCCTATGCTGTCAGCTTCGGCCCGGAGCATGAGGATGTGAAGCTGCCGGAGTTCGGCGGCCCGATGCACGGTGCCAACGAAGCTGCCCCCATCGACAAGCTGCTGGAGGCCGTCAAGATCTACATTCTGGCGCTGCTGCGTCTGGAAGAGATCGACTTCTGAGGTACGGCATGAACGTGCTTGTCATTGACGGGCAGGGCGGGGGACTGGGCCGCCAGCTGGTGGCTGCCCTCAGCGCCCAGTGCCCGGACATCCGGCTGGTGGCCGTGGGCACCAACAGTGTCGCCGCGCAGGCCATGCACAAGGCCGGGGCGCAGCGCGCCGCCACCGGTGAGAATGCCGTGGTGGTGAACTGCCGCAATGCGGATATCATCGTGGGGCCCATCGGCATCGTCATTGCAGATGCGCTGCTGGGAGAGATCACCCCCGCCATGGCCACGGCAGTGTGCCAGAGCAGCGCCACCCGGGTGCTGATCCCGGTGAACCACTGTGAAAACTATATTGTCGGCGTGCCCGACCAGCCCATCGGCAGCCTTGTAGCTGCCGCCGTGCAGAAGGTGAAAGCCCTCTGCGCCGGAGAAGGCTGCTGAAAGGTGCTATAGACCATCTAGAATGGCCGCCGCGTGCGCTCTGGCCATATTCAGCGGAAGAATATTTTGAATTTCGGGGGACAGGAAAGTCTGAGGACTTTCCTGTCCCCCATTTTCACAAGAAGGGGCGTAACGGGAAACAGGCAATCCTGCTGCCGTTCTCCGCAGAGACCGTTGCTGAGATTTTTCATAGCAAAACAGGCGGCTGTACAAAATGCTGTACAGCCGCCTGTTTAGTTTATTCAGCGCATATTGCTGGTGCGATGCTCCATCAGGTAGGTAGCCTGCAGGTCTGCGATGTGCAGTTTGACCGCCAGCGGGTACTTGTCGTAGGCCTCCGAGATGGCAAAACAGCCGCCCCGGGCAGCATCGTCAAAGCCGCCCATGTGCCAGCGGATGGCAACCGCCTCCTCCACCTTCAGCTTCATGAACCGCTCGATGAGGAACACGCTCTTTTCGCCGTGGCCGTAGGGGAACAGATCCTCTACACTGTAAAAGGGCGCTTTCTCCCACTGTCCGGTGGCTTCGTTCTTCACGTTGCGGGTGCCCAGCTTGTAGTAGTTGGCCTTGCACAGGTCGTGCAGCAGGGCACAGATGGCGTAGCTCTCCTCGCTTTCGCCCTCGGTGAAAAAGCTGTCGTGCAGTGCATGGTAGACGTTCAGGCTGTGCATGCACAGTCCGCCCTCACAGGCCCCGTGAAAACGGGTGGACGCCGGTGCGGTGAAAAAATCCGTCTTTTTGTCCAGCCAGTCCAGCAGCTTTTCGCTGCCCGGGCGGGTGACGTGCTGCTGCCAGATGTCCAGAAACTCTGCGCGGTCGCCCCCGCTCACAGCTCCATGTCCTCCAGAATGCCCTTGAGGATGGCCAGCTCGTCGTGGCTCAGGGAAATGCCCTTGCCCATGCGGGTGCCGTCCGGGGACCAGTCGCGGATGTCGTACTTGGGCTCGCCGTCGTTCCAGCTGATAAGGTTCAGCTGACGCTCCCAGCCGCGGGGACGCTGGCTCAGCACGGCTACACGCTGGACAACTTCGTATTTGATCTCTGCCATATTGCAAAACCTGCCTTTATGTTTGTATGCTACCATAATAAGGGAAGTGCGGCGAGATTTCAACAGGTAAACTGAAATATTTTAAAAAATTTTTGTTACGCTCAGCCGTAAGGGGCGTCCTCGCGCCATTCCACCAGCTCCAAAACGGCGGCGGTGTCCTCGTCCGGGGCGGGGTGGCGGCTGTGCAGCTTTTGCTTTGTGCTGAATAGCCCGGGCGCGTAGTGTGCCATCACGCTGGTCTGCACGTCCCCGGCCAGAAAGGCGGCGGCATTCTTCTGACGGCAGGCCATGGGGGTGCCGTCTGTCATGGGGACACCGGGCTTTTCCGGCTGCGGCAGCTCCGGCGGGGGCAGCTGGGTGCCGGGTGCGTCCGGCGCAGCCGGGGGCTGCAGGGGCATACTGCCCAGCGGCGGGGCATTGCGGGTGCTGCTTGCCTGCGGGGCGGCAGCGGTGCCGGGCTGGTTTTCCAGTTCGTGGCGGATGAAGGGCTCCAGAGAATTCATCAAATTCACCTCCGCCCCTAGTGTGCCCCGCCAGAAGCGTTTTACACCCGCAGCTCTACGGTGGAGCCGCCGGTGCGGGCCTTGTGCACCACCACCTGCCGGTCGATGCGGTCCTTGAGCGCCCCCACATGGGAGATGATGCCCACCAGCCGGTCGCCCTCGGTCAGGCCGGAGAGCACCCGGATGGCCAGTTCCAGCGATTCCTCGTCCAGCGAGCCGAAGCCCTCGTCCAGGAACAAAGTGTCCAGCCGGATGCCCCCGGCGCTGCTCTGCACCTCGTCCGAAAGGCCGAGCGCCAGCGCCAGGGAAGCCTTGAAGCTCTCGCCGCCGGAAAGGGTCTTTACGCTGCGGCGGGTGCCGTTGTAGTGGTCGATGACGCCAAGGTCCAGCCCGGACTGGCTGCGCTGGTTCTCTGCACCGATGCGCTCCAGCTCGTATTGCCCGGCGGTCATCTGCATCAGCCGGGTGTTGGCATAGCGCAGAATGCGGTCCAGATAGTTCATCTGGATGTAGGCTTCCAGCTTGATTTTCTGCTTGCTGGTCAAAGTGCCGCCCGCCGTAGCAGCCAGTGCGCTGACCCACTGCCACCGGCTTTCCAGCGTCTGCCGCGCCTCGGCGGCAGCGCGGTACTGGGCCGCTGTTTTGCGGTTGGGCAGCAGTTGTGCCGAAAGCTGCTTTTCCCGGCTGCGTAGGGTCTCCCGCGCGGCGGTCAGTTCGGTCTGCTGTGCGGTAAGCTCCTCGGCGCTGCGGGCGGGAAGTTCCTTTTGGGCGGCGGTCTGCTGTGCGGTCAGCGCCTCTACGGCGGCCTCGGCGGCGGCAACGGTCTGCTCGGCCTGTTTCAGCTTGCGCTGCGCCGTGTCCATACCGGTGCGCAGGGTGCGGCGGTCGGCTTCCAGCTTGTCCAGCGCCGCCTGTGCGTCCGCGCGCCGGGAGTAGGGCAGGGCGGCGCGCCGCTCTGCGATTTGACCCTCCAGCGCGTCAGCACTTGCATTCTGGGCGGCGGCGCTGCGGTCGGCCTCGGCAGCGGCCTGCTCCAGCGCCGGACGCTGGCGGATCTTTTCCTGCCGGTCGGCTTCCAGCTGCGCCTTGCGGCGGCAGTCGGCCTCGGCCTGTCGGCACTGTGCTTTGCAGTCTGTCTGTGCCGTTTGCAAGGCGGCACTCTCCTCGGCCAGAACGTTGGTCATCAGGGCAAAGGTGAGGGGGACTGTGCCCTCCGGGGCGGTAAAGCGCTCCGGCAGCAGGGTCTCGGCGTCCCGCCGGAGAGAAGTTTTCGCCTCATTGGCAGCGGCAAGGGCGCTCTGGGCGGCAGCGCTGGCGTTCTGCGCCTGCCGGTCAGCTTCCGCAGCGGCCTGCCGTGCGGCTTCCACCTGTGCCTGTGTGGGCGCAGTATGGGGCAGCAGGGCGCGGGCGGGGTGATGGGTGCTGCCGCACACCGGGCAGGGTGCGCCTTCGGTCAGGCTCTCGGCCAGCAGTCCGGCCTGTGCGTCCAAGAATGCCCGTTCCAGCGCGTCCCGCCGGGCGCGGGCTTCGTCCTGTGCGGCGGCAGCGGTGCGGTAACTCTCCTGCGCCTTGTGTGCAGTTTTGGCCTGTCGCTGGCAGTCCGCAAGGCGCTGTTCCAGCTTTGCCAGCGCTTCGCCGCGCTGTGTCAACTGGGCGCTGCGGTTTTGCAGCGCCAACAGCCGGGTGTCCGCGTCTGCCAGCGCGGCAAGTTCGGTCTCAGCGGCGGCAAGGGCAGCGTTCAGGCTGTCCAGCTGGGTGCGCCGTTTGTGCGCCTGCGCCGCCGCCAGCCGGGCAGCGTCCTGAGCCTCGGTCTGCTGGCGGCAGAGGGTGTCCAGCGCGTCATAGGCTGCAAGGGCGCTTTGCGCCTGGGTCACCTGCGCGGTCAGGGCATCCAGCTGCGCAGCATCTCCGGCGTGGCGGTCGGCTTCGGCGCGGGCAGCATCCAGTGCGGGCTTTGCGGCGGCAAGCTCTGCCTGACGGGCAGCCAGCTGCTGCGCCAGCCGCTGCGCCTGCGCGGCAGCACCCAGCTGCTGCTGCACCGTGTCCAGCTGGGCTTCGGTGGTGTGCAGGGCGGCGCCGGCTTCTTCCAGCGCCGCAGCCTGCCGGGCAGTCAGGGCGTCCAGCAAGGCAAGCGCCGTTTCCGGCACGGTCTGGGCGCACAGGGCGCGCAGCGCCTCGGCGTCCGGGTCCTCCGGGCTGAATTGCAGCCCGCCCAGCAGGCTGTCCAGTTTGGCGTTCTGGGCGGTGCGCTGCTGGTTCAGCGCGGATGCTTCGGCCTGTAAGCGCTCTTGCAGTTGGGCATAGCGCTGGGTGCGGAACAGCTTGCGGAAGATACGGCTGCGCTCCTCGGTGGAGGCGTTGAGCAGCTTTGTGAACTGGCCCTGCGCGATGAGCACGATCTGAGAAAACTGGTTGTAGTCCAGCCCGATGATCTCCTGCACGGCGGCGGTCACGTCCTTGGCTTTGGTCACCGGCGGGCGGTCGTCCGGGTAGGTCAGGGTGGCATCCGCCTTTTCGGTGGTCATGCCCTCGCCCCGGGCCTTGGGGCGCTGATACTCCGGGTTGCGGCGCACCGTGTAGCGCACGCCGTGCACCTCAAATTCCAGCTCCACAAAGGTGGGGGTCTTGTCGTCTGCGTACTTGCAGCGCAGCATGGAGCCCTCCCGGATGCCGCTGCTGGAATGATCGTACAGCGCATAGGTGATGGCGTCAAAAATGGTAGTCTTGCCCGCGCCGGTGTCGCCGGTAATGAGGTACAGCCCGCCTTTGCCCAGTTTTTCAAGGTCGAGGGTGGTCTCGGCGGCATAGGGGCCAAAGGCCGAAAGGGTCAGTCGCAGCGGTCTCATACAGTATCGCCCTCCTTCCAGATCTCCTCGATCAGTTCCTGGCAGAATGCCGTCTGCTCGGCGGTCAGGGGCTGATTATTTTGCAGCTGGTAAAAGGCAGCCAGATGTTCCAGCGGGGAGATGCTCTCGGTGCGCTCCGGGGCGCTGATCTCCTGCTGCTGGCGGGTGCGCTGGTTGTCGTAGTCCAGCTGCATCAGGTTGGGGTAGATGACCCGCAGCCGCGCCAGCGCATCCGGCACATCCTGCTCGTCGGTCAGGGTGATGTACAGATAGTCGTCCACGGCGGTGCCCTCGTAGCAGCGGCGGTCGGTCAGTTCCGTGTAGCTGCCCCGCAGCCCGCGCAACTCGTGCCGGGGGGTCAGGGGCGCGGTGGTGATGTGCACCTCGCCCTTTGCACCCAGCTCCACAAAGGTAGCGCTTTTGCACTGCCCCGCCTCCGAGAAGGAGTACTTCAGCGGTGTGCCGCAGTAGCGCAAGGTCTCCCGCCCCACCTTCTGCGGGCTGTGCAGATGCCCCAGCGCCACATAGTCAAAGGCATCGAACAGGGCGGCGTCCACGCTGTCCACCCCGCCTACCGAGGGCTCCTCGCTCTCGCAGGCGGCAGCGCCCGCCACAAACTGGTGCGCCACCAGCACGCTGCGGTGGCCGGGGTCCGGGGTGCAGTGCCGCAGCACGCAGGCAAGGGCGTCGTTGTAGCTCTCAATAGGCTCGTCCGGCCAGACGTGCCGCACCATGGCGGGCTTTAAAAAGGGCAGTAAGTACACATCCACCGTGCCGTGGGCATCCTGCAGGGGGATGGGCTGCGGCGCGCCGGTGAACACCGGGCTGACGTAGACCCGGCTGTCGGCCAGCAGGGCAGAGCCAAAGGCCACCCGGTCGGCAGAATCGTGGTTGCCGCTGATGGCGAACACCGGCAGCTTCCGCGCCGCCAGTTGGGTCAAAAACCAGTCCAGCAGCCGTACCGCTTCGGCAGGGGGAACGGGCTTGTCGTAAAGGTCGCCTGCCAGCAGCACGCCGTCCACAGGGGTCTCATCCAGCAAAGTTAGGATCTCTTCCAGAATATACCGCTGCTCCTCCAGCATGGAAAACTCGCACAACCGCTTGCCCAGATGCAGGTCGGACAAATGCAGAAAACGCAAACAGGAACACCGCCTTTCAAAAAATGCTTTGCCCTATTATAGCGCAGCCGCCGCTGCGCGCGCAACCAAGGAGAACAGAAAAACGGACAACTGCTGTTTGCCGTTGCGACCCCTTCTGTGAAAATGGGACACCGGAGCGTCCGCAGACGCTCCGGTGTCCCGAAATTTAAAATGATTCTTCCGCTGAATATGGCCAAAGCGCACGCGGAGGCCATTCCAAATCGTTTTACGGCCTGCGTATATCAGAACATCTTTTCCCAAGTGGCGCAGCCCACACTGCCGTCTGCCGTCAAACCGTTGCGCCGCTGGAACCGCTGCACGGCGGCAGCGGTGGCCGCACCGTACTTGCCGTCATCTTTCAGCCGCTCGCCCAGAGAGTTGAGCTTCTGCTGTACCAGCCGCACCGTGCCGCCGGAGGAGCCGGTGTGCAGCACGATGCCGGGGTAGGGCACCTTCAGCCCGTGTTTGGCGGTGTAGCGGGTGTAGAGCACGTTCCATGTGTTCTGCCCCACCTTGCCGTCCATGTTCATCTTGTTTTTCAGCTGGAACTCCTGTACGGCACGCTGGGTGCCAACGCCGAACTTGCCGTCTGCCTTCAGCGCATCGTACCATGTGCACGCATCGCGCACACCGTTGAGCCACGTCTGCACAAGTGCCACGTCCGGCCCGGAGGAGCCGCGCTGGAGCAGGGAATAATAACCGGGAATCGCCATAGAGGGATCCCTCCTTTCCCTCCATGCTATGCTCCGGCGGGACACGGCGTCACCCCGCCAGCAGCACAGTCTGCCGCCGGGCGGTCAGCCGGTGCGCCCAGTCCACCAGCCGGAAACGCAGGATGTACTGCCCGCAGACAAGGTCGTTTTCGGCAGGCAGAGCGTAGCCACCCTGCGCAAAGCTGCACAGCCCCGGGTACAGCACACACCACCAGTTGCGCCCGCTGCCGCTGCCGATATCAATGCGTACGGCATCGTACCGCCCGGCGGGCAGCTGACCGGTGGGGTAGCGCCGGGCGGGAAAGTACATATTTACGAGATACACCCGCACCGGGGCATGGATGCTCTGCGCGGCCAGTGCCCGCTGTGCCGCCAGCTGAAACTGCAAAAGCCGCCCCGCCGCCCATGCCCGCGCTTCCGGTGCGCTTTGCGCCGGGCATTGCTGCATCACGGCCAGCACGGCGTCCCGCACCCGGAGTTTGGCGCTCTGGTCGGCTACGGCATCACTGGCCGCCCGGATGTGCAGCCGCAGGGTGTCGGCGCACAGCGCAGCCCCGGCATCCAGCTGGGCGCGCCCCCAGCACAGCCCCTGCAAAGCGCCGCACAGCGCAAAGCCTACCAGCACACTGGCGCATAGCAGCCGCATCTGCCGGACGGAAAGCGGCTTTAAAAACCAGCGAAGCATAAAAAACAGACCCCTCTTCTGGAAATGATAACCAGAGGATGGGTCTGCTGCAACGGGATTATACAAAAAACTCTCCGCCATTACTGCAAAATGACGGAGAGGGAGTTTATGTTAGTTCTTCAAAGACTGCATGGGTGCGGGCAGGCGGCCGCCGCGGTTGATGAACACCGAGGGGTCGTGGCTGTTTACCGGCATGATGGGACCGTAGCCCAGCAGGCCGCCGAAGTCCAGCACCTCACCGGCCTTGCGGCCGATGGCGGGAATCACGCGCACGGCGGTGGTCTTGCTGTTCACCATACCAATGGCGGCTTCGTCCGCGATCAGGGCGCTGATGACGGCAGGGGTGGTGTCGCCGGGGATGATGACCATGTCGATGCCCACAGAGCAGACGGCGGTCATGGCTTCCAGCTTTTCAATGGTCAGACAGCCGATCTCGGCAGCGTGGATCATACCGGCATCCTCGCTGACCGGGATAAAGGCACCGGACAGGCCGCCAACGTGGTTGGAGGCCATCACGCCGCCCTTCTTCACGGCATCGTTCAGCAGGGCAAGGCAGGCGGTGGTGCCGCAGCAGCCGCAGGTCTCCAGACCCATCTCTTCCAGAATGTTGGCCACGCTGTCGCCGATGGCCGGGGTGGGAGCCAGAGAAAGGTCGATGATACCGGCGGGCACGCCCAGTGCCTTGGAGGCAAGGTTTGCCACCAGCTGGCCTACGCGGGTGATCTTGAAGGCGGTGCGCTTTACCAGCTCTGCCACCTCATCGATGGGGGCGTCCTTGGGCAGACGTGCCAGCGCGGCGCGTACAGCGCCCGGGCCGGAAACGCCCACATGGATCTCGCAGTCCGGCTCGCCGGGGCCGTGGAAGGCACCGGCCATGAAGGGGTTATCCTCCGGGGCGTTGCAGAACACCACCAGCTTGGCAGCGCCGATGCACTGACGGTCGGCGGTCAGCTCGCTGGCCTTCTTCACGGCCTCGCCCATCAGCTTGATGGCGTCCATGTTCAGACCGGCCTTGGTGGCGCCGATGTTCACCGAGCTGCACACGATGTCGGTCTCGGCCAGTGCGCGGGGGATGGATTCGATCAGGCGGCGGTCACCGGCAGAAAAGCCCTTGTGCACCAGTGCGCTGTAGCCGCCCACAAAGTTGACGCCCACCTTTTTGCCGGCGGCGTCCAGCGTCTTGGCAAAGTCCACGGGGTCTGCCTCCGGGCAGGCACCCAGCAGCATGGCGATGGGGGTAACGCTGATGCGCTTGTTGATGATGGGAATACCGTACTCGGCGCTGATGCGCTCCACGGTGGAGACAAGGTTCGCGGCTTTGGTGGTGATCTTGTTATAGATATTCTCGCAGGCCTTTTTGGGGTCCGGGTCGATGCAGTCCAGCAGGCTGATGCCCATGGTCACGGTGCGCACGTCCAGATTATCCTGCGTGAACATCTCGATGGTCTCCAGGATATCCCCGGTGTTAAACATACTCATAGCGGTTGCGGGCTCCTTTCCGGCTCAGATGGTGTGCATGGCGTCAAAAACTTCCTGACGGGTCACGTTGATCTGCATCCCCATCTCGGCGGCAAGTGCATCGGTGCGCTTGTGCAGCTGGTCATGGTCAACATTGCAGTTGCTCAGGTCCACCAGCATGATCATGGCAAACATCCCCTGCAGGATGCTCTGGGTCACATCCTCAATGTTGATGTTCAACTCGGTGCACAGACCGGCCACCTTTGCGACAACGCCCACGGTATCGTGTCCAATGACGGTAATGAAAGCTTTCATGGTTTCCACCCTCGTTTTCCTTATAGTGATTGGTGCCGCCAAAGACCCGGCACACGCTTACCCTTCCAGTATAGCAGATTTAGCAAAATTTGAACACACTTTTTGTAAAAAAGAGCAGAATACGGGGGCAAAAGACATTCTATATAAAAATCAAGTGCAATCTGCCGGGGCTTGTGCTATACTTATACATAATTTCCCGCGGATTTCCGTGTAGAGGGTTGATAAGGAGTATATGACAATGGAACAGCTTTTGAAGATTCTGGAAAACAACGCCCGGCTGCCCGTGGAGGACATTGCCACCATGCTGAACAAATCCCCCGCCGAGGTGGCGGCGATGATGGATCTTGCCCGGGCGCAGGGCATCATCAAGGGCTACAAGACCCTTGTGGACTGGGAAAAGGCCAAGGTGAACCGCGTGGAGGCGGTCATCGAGCTGAACGTCAGCCCCAAAAAGAGCCGCGGCTTTGACGAGATCGCCGCCACCATCGCCGCCTTTGACGAGGTGGAGAGCGTGCTGTTGATGAGCGGCGGGTACGACCTGCAGCTGGTGATCAAGGGACAGACCTTCCAGGAGATCGCCCTGTTTGTGGCAAAGCGGCTTTCGCCGCTGGACGATGTGCTGTCCACCGCCACCCATTTTGTGCTGCGCACCTACAAAAAAGAAGGGCGGCTGTATCAGGATGAAGAAATTGATGAAAGAGAGTGCACGGTGCTGTGATGGATTATGATAAACTGATCGCGCCTGCCGCCAAGGCCATGCGCCCCTCCGGCATCCGCAAATTTTTCGATCTGGCCGCCGAAATGCCCGAGTGCATCAGCCTTGGCGTAGGCGAGCCGGACTTTAAGACCCCGTGGGCTGTGCGCGAAGCCGGCATTGAAAGCCTTGAGCATGGCCGCACCCGCTATACCTCCAACGCCGGCTTAAAAGAGCTGCGCGCCGAGATCAGCCGGTATCTGGAGCGGCGCATGAACCTGCGCTACGACCCCATGCGGCAGATCCTTGTGACCGTGGGCGGCAGCGAGGCCATTGATATGTGCATCCGCACGCTGGTCAAGCCCGGGGACGAGGTGATCATCCCGGAGCCCTGCTTTGTGTGCTACGAGCCCATCACCACCCTGTCCGGCGGTGTGCCGGTGCACGTTGCCTGCCGTCAGGAGGACGAGTTCCGTCTGCGCGCCGAGGCGCTGAAGGCAGCCATTACCCCCAAGACCAAGCTGGTCATCATGCCCTTCCCCAACAACCCCACCGGTGCGGTGATGGAGCGGGAGGATCTGGAAGCAGTGGCTGAGGTGCTGCGCGGCACCGATATCATGGTGCTGTCTGATGAAATTTACGCAGAGCTGAACTACGGCCTGCGGCCGCACGTTTCCATTGCCACCCTGCCCGGTATGGCAGAGCGCACCATCGTGGTGAACGGCTTTTCCAAAAGCTATGCCATGACCGGCTGGCGGCTGGGCTACGCCTGCGGCCCAGAGGCGGTCATTAAAATTATGACCAAGATCCACCAGAGCGCTATCATGAGCGCCCCCACCACCAGCCAGTACGCCGCCATCACCGCCCTGAAAGAGTGTGACGGCGAGATCGACCGGATGCGGGACGAGTACAATATGCGCCGCCGTCTGGTGGTGCGCAGCTTCAACGATATGGGTCTGACCTGCTTCGAGCCCCGGGGCGCGTTCTACGCCTTCCCCTGCATCAAGAGCACCGGCATGAGCAGTCAGGAGTTCTGCACAAAGCTTTTGGAACAGAAGCACGTTGCCATCATCCCCGGCGATGCCTTTGGCGCTTCCGGCGAGGGGTATTGCCGCGTTTCCTACGCTTACAGCGTGGAGCACCTGACCGAGGCGCTGAAGCGCATCCGGGAATTTTTGGTGGAAAACAACATCTACCACGGCAACTGAGGAGGAACACGGATGGAACGGCGAGAGCGGAAAAACGCAGTGACCGTGCTGGCCCCGGCCAAGCTCAATCTGGCACTGGATGTGGTAGGGCTGCTGCCCAATGGCTACCATGCGCTGGACATGACCATGCAGACCATCACCCTGTACGAGCGGGTGATGCTGCGCCGCAGCGCCGGGCTCAGTCTGCGTCTGCCGGGCAGCCTTGTGCAGCCCAACGATAAAAACACCGCCATCAAAGCAGCGCTGGCGTTCTTCTATTACACCGGGCTGCTGGCGGGGGTGGATATCACCATCTACAAAAACACCCCGGTGCGGGCGGGCATGGCGGGCGGCAGCGCAGACGCTGCCGCCGTGCTGGTGGGTCTGAATGCCCTGTACGGTGCAAAGCTTTCCATGAGCGAGTTGTGCGCGCTGGGCGCAGGCATCGGTGCGGACGTGCCCTTTGCCCTGATGGGCGGTACCTGCCGGGTGCAGGGCGTGGGCGACCTGCTCAAGGCGCTGCCGCCCATGCCGGACTGCTGGTTTACGGTAGTGATGCCGGCCTACGGCGTGTCCACCCCGGAGGCCTTTGCCGCCTATGATACTGTGGGCAGCAGCACCCACCCGGACTGTGAGGCGCAGGAAAAGGCTATCCGCGCCGGAGACCTGGACGCCGTATGTGCTGCCGCCGGGAATGCACTGGAAGAGTGCAGCGGCGCAAAAGACAACGAGGCGATCAAAGCCCTGCTCCGGGCGCACGGCGCTGTCACCGCCCTGATGACCGGCAGCGGCGCGGCGGTGTTCGGCGTGTTCCGGGACGAAGCTGCCGCCAGAACCGCCGCAGCGGCAGCAAAGCGGCAGTGGCCGCAGGTCTACGTTGCCAAGCCCGACCGCGGCGGTGCACGGGTGATCCGATAAAAAAGTATAAACCTCCTTCCCGCAGGGCATACTGGCCCCAAAGGAAGGAGGTCTTTTTTGTGCAGACCTTTTACAAAATCTGCCTGCTGCTGCTCATTGTGGGCGGTGTGAACTGGGGGCTCGTGGGGCTTTTTCAGTTCGACCTTGTGGGCTGGCTGCTGGGCGGCAGCACCTCGGTGTGGTCCCGCATCGTGTTTGCGCTGGTGGGCTTGGCTGCCCTTGGCTGCATTCCGGAACTGTTCAGCGAAGAACCGGAGGAAGAATAACAAAACGGCTGCTGCACTTTGCGTGCAGCAGCCGTTTGCGCGTTGCAGCGCTTCCGGTAAAAAAGCAAGCCGGGAAAATCCGCAGATTTCCCGGCTTGAAAATATAAAATATTTTTCTGCGTGGTTTACTGGTCGTTATCCACATCGTCCCAGCCAATGAGGTCGGGCAGGGTCAGTGTTTCGTCCGAGCAGTGGTGGCTTGCGCGGCGCTGGTCGGCAGCCTTGGTGTGCACTACCTCGCGGGCAAGCTCCCGGATGGCAATGCAGTCCTCCGGCAGGTCGGTCTGGCTGCGGCCGGAGTGGGTGAACAGGATCTTGCCCTCGTGGCCCACGATCAAGGTCATGGGCAAAATCTGCGGGGCATTGCGGTCGTAGTGATAACCGGCATCCCGGGCGCTTTTGTAGATGCGCTGGGCAGAAAAGCTCCAGCTTAAAAGCCCGCGTGCCTGCTCCACCCCCAGATAGCTGTACAGCACACCCGGCGCATCGCAGATGATGGGGAAGGGAAACTCCTTCCCCTGCGTAGCCTCGGCCACCGCACGGGGCGCTGAGCGCACCACACACGCCAGCCGCACGCCCCGCAGCCGCGGCAGGGTCTTTAAGTAGCGGGTCAGGTATTCCCGGGTGACCGGGTGGTCGAACCCGGGCAGAAAGATCATGCACAGAGGCTCGGTGCCCGCACACAGGGCGTAAAAATCGTTGCCCGGGGTGGTGGGGGTGTCAAAGGTGAAGCGGGGAATGGAGGTACCAACCAGATGCTCAGAGCTCATGCCGCAATTGCACATCCTTTCAAATGGTGATAAAAAAATCCACAGCCGTGCCCTGTGTTTGCAGGGGCACAAGCGGTGGATTGGATTACTATAAAGATCCCGCCCGGTCGTCTGCGGTCAATCAAACCTACCCTTACGGACAGGTGGGTGCCCTGTCTCCGGAATCACGCTTCCTCATCGAACCTCCATGGTCGACCCATGGCGGGGAGGTCTGCAATCCACCGGAGAACTCCGGGCTCCCGTTGAATGATTAGTAGGATCATACAAACCGCAACAAATCGAGCCGGGCAGGAAGTCTTGCACGGTCAATCCGTCAAAGGACTTACTCGATATCGTAGTCCTCGCTCAGACGCTGCTCGAACAGCTTGCTGACTTCCATCAGCACCTCGTCATCCTCTACAACGTCCAGATATTCGCCTTCATCGTCCTCCCCGACACTCAGGATCACCAGCTGGGCGTCCTCGTTCAGGTCCTCTTCGTTCTCGGCGTATTCCACAACAGCCAGATAATGCACGCCCTTGTGGTCCAGCGCATCGATCACCTCAAAGGTGACCTCGTTGCCGTCCTCGTCCTCAAGGGTCATCAGGTCGGGCTGATATTCTTCCTCAGTATTGGGGTTCTTGATCTCGTCAGACATAATACGCTCCTGTATTGCTTTATCACAAAAAGCAGTTGATGCAGCGGGCTGCGTCCCGCTTGGTCTGCTTATAGTGTAGCGTGTTTTGCGCAGTTCGTCAAGATGCTTTTTCGCACAGAAATCATTGGATAAATTTTCACGCAATTTCCTCTCGCACTGCCGCGCATAATATGGTATACTACTGGTTAAAGCTTTTGCGCTGCGCTGTGCGGCGTTGTAGTACAGTATATGGAACAGGGAGCGGGAGTATGTTGAAAAAATTAGGGGCAGTCTGTCTTGCGGCGGTGCTGCTGCTTACGGGCTGCAGTCTGCGGCCGCAGGAAAACGGCAGCAAGGTCCAGAGCATCAGCCGCCCGGCGGTGGAATCCGCCGAGCTGCAGTTCACCCACCCGGCAGCAGGGGACACCGTTGCGGTGTTCGATACCTCTGCGGGTGTTTTCCGTGCGGTGCTCTTCCCGGAAAAGGCCCCGCAGGCCTGCGATAACTTTATCGGCCTTGTACAGCAGGGCTATTATAACGGCCTTACCGTGAGCCGGGTGGAGAACCAGTTCGTGGTGGAAGCCGGGCAGGGCGCAGACGGCAAGGGCTCTACTATCTGGAAGGGCAGCCGCTACCCGGTGGAAGCATCGGACAGCCTGCACCACTACGCCGGGGCGCTGTGCATGGGCGTGGACGCCTCCGGCGCGTGTGCCAGCGTGTTCTATGTGGTGGAATCGCTGCCGGGAGAACAGTCGGTAACGCAGGAACTGGCAGACCAGATGAACGCCGCCGGTTACCGCGCCGAAGTGGTATCCGCGTACCAGACGGCGGGCGGCACACCCTATCTGGACTACACCGACACCGTGTTCGGGCAGGTGTACGAGGGCATGGACATCGTGGATACCATCGCCCAGACCGCCGTGGACGAAAACCAGAAGCCTACCACCGATATCACCATCAACAGCGTGAGCATCGAGACCTATCAGGGATAAATAGTAAAGTCAAAAAAATGATGCCTGTGCGTGAGCACAGGCATCATTTTTTATATTTCCCCGGGGTGCTCCTTGCGCCATGCAAGGTAGTCCTCTAAAATCACCGTGGCACTGACCGAATCCAGAATCTCCTTGCGGCGGCTGCCGTAGGTGCCGCTTTCGTCCAGAAGGTCGGCGGCGGCGCAGGTGGTCTGGCGCTCGTCCCACATCCGCACCGGCAGGCCGCTCCAAAGTTCCACGGTCTTTGCCAGCTTGCGGCTCTTGGCGGCGCGCTCGCCCTCGGTGCCGTCCATATTCAGCGGCAGACCGATCAGGATCATCTCGGCTTCGATCTCCTTGGCTACCTCGCAGACCCGGGCGGCAACCTTGTTGCGCGCCTTTAAGGTGATCTGGGGCGTGATGGCGGTGGTAAGAAACTCGGTGCGGTCGCAGGTGGCAAGGCCGGTGCGGCTGTCCCCGTAGTCAACGGCTAAAATCTTCATACAAAGTCCCTTTCCGGTGTGCAGAGTGTTTTTTTTCAGTGTACCACAGCGGCGGCGGGATTGCAAAGAAAAGCGGTGGTTTTATCTCCGTTTTCGTGTTACAATAAAGGCAAAAATCAATGAGCGGGAGGAGACCGAAATGCTGAAACTGGTTCTGGGCACTTCCGGCAGCGGCAAAACCACCCTGCTGTATGCCCGCATCCGCGCCCGCGCCGAGGCGGGGAAACGCAGCATCCTGCTGGTGCCGGAGCAGTTTACCTCCAGCACCGAAGCACGCATCTACCGGGAGCTGGGCGATGCCCTTTCCGGCATGGTGGAAAGCTATTCCTTTACCAGTCTGGCCGAGCATATCCTTGCGGTAGAGGGCGGCGCGGCGGTGCAGACCCTGACCGATGCCGGGCGGGCGGTGCTGGTGCGCCGTGCGCTGGAGGAATTGCAGGATAACGTGCACTACTACTACCGCCACCGGCGCAGCGCAGCTTTTTGCCAGATGGCGGCAGAGACCATCGACGAGCTGAAAAGCGCCGGACTTTCCGGGCAGCAGTTGCAGGAGCTTGCCTGGGACTGCGGCACCGAGAGCGCAAAGCTGGGTGAGCTGGCACTCATCTTTCAGGGCTACGAAAGCCTGCTGGCGGGCACCGGCATGGACCCCGCTGACCGTCTGGAGCTGGCGGCAGACCGGCTGGAAGCTGCGCTTGCCCGGGACGAACTGCCGGACTTTCTGCGTGAGCGCGAGGTGTTCATTGATGAGTTCGACACCTTCAACGCGCCCAAAAAGCGGCTGATGGGTGCCATGCTGGCTGCACTGCCCGCCGTGACGGTGGCATTGTGCGAGGACGGCGCACCCATGCAGCCCGGGGACCTGGAACTGTTCTCCGGTGCAAAGCAGGTGGCGGCGCAGCTGCGCCAGCTGGCGCGCAAAAACGGCGCACAGGTGGCAGCGCCGGAGCTGCTGCGGCGGGACCTGCGCCATAAAGATGCCCCGGGGCTTGCTGCCTTGACCGAGCTGCTGGAGACAGGCAGCTGCACCCCGCCGGAAAGCGCCCCGGAGCTGCGGCTGTTTGCCGCCGCCAGCCGGGAGGAGGAAGCCCGCTGCGCTGCTGCCGCCATCCGCCGCCTGATGCGGCAGGGCGTGCGCTGCGGAAAGATCGCGGTGGTCTGCCGCGATATCAGCCTGTACCGGGCTGCGGTGCGGTACGAGTTCCGCATGGCAGAGATCCCGTTGTACTGCGACGAGCCCACAACCCCGGAGTTCAGCGCACCCGCCACGGCGGTGCGGGCGCTGCTGGCACTGCTGCGGGGCGCGGACATGACCGAGCAGCTGACCGTACTGGCAAAGACCGGACTGTGCGACCTGACTGAACCGGAGGTCTGTGCACTGGAAAACTACGCCTACACGTGGTCGCCCAATGCTGCGGCGTGGCGGGCAGAATTTACCAAAAGCCCCCGGGGCTTCGGCGATGCCGAACTGACTGAGGAAGACACCCAGAACCTGACCCGCGCCGAGAACGCCCGCAAAAAGCTGGTGACGGCGGTGGATACTTTGCGCGGCAAGGTGCGCAGTGCCAACGCCGAGCAGATCAGCCGGGCGTTGTATTTCTGCCTGAAGGAGCTGGGCGCAGAGGGACAGCAGGCTGTGCAGGTGGAGGATATCCGCACTGCCCGGGGCATCCCGGCGGCAGAGGAAGCCGCCCGCGAGTGGAACGTGGTGATGCAGCTGCTGGACGAGATGGCGCGGCTGCTGGGCAGTCAGGGCATCACCGTGCCGGAGTACGAGGATCTTTTCAGCCTGCTGCTGCGTTCCTCCGACCTTGGGCACATCCCGCAGACCTTGGACGCGGTGGTGCTGGCAAGCGCCGGTAAAATGCGTCTGGATGCGCCGGACTATGTATTTGTGCTGGGGCTTGCGGAGGGGGAATTCCCCTGCACTCCCGCAGAAAGCGGCCTGCTGACCCACGCCGACCGCGACCTGCTGATGGCAAAACAGATCGATCTGCCGGACTGTTTTGAGAACCGTGTGGTGCGGGAACAGGTCTGTTTTTATAAAGCCCTTACCGCCCCGGCAAAGGGGCTGTGGATGAGCTGGCCGAAAGGGCAGGGACAGACCCTGTGCGCTGCGCTGGAGCCCATCGTGGAGGCGTTGCAGCCCGCCGCACCGCAGCTGGAACTCATTGACCTTGCCGCCACCCCCGCAGACGGCTTAGACGTGCTGGGCGGCGGCTGGCCGCTGACCGAACTGGAACGTGCCAGCCTGACCGAGGCGCTGCGCACCCCCGGTGAGGGAGTGCAGGCACCCCGGGGACTGGCACTGTTGCAGCGCATGGAGCAGGACCCGCCCCGGCAGGTGCAGGATCTGCCCACACTGGAAACGCTGCTGGGCAGGCGGCTGCACATCTCGCCCAGCCAGCTGGAAAAATACTATACCTGCCGCTACGGTTACTTTTTGCAGTATGTGCTGGGGCTCAAGCCCCGCCGCCGTGCAGAGCTTTCGGCAGACCAGAGCGGTACTCTGATGCACTGGGTGCTGCAAATGGCGCTGGACCCCCACCCCGGGGCAGACAACCCCTGCGCCGGGCTACGCCCCTTTTTGGAGCTGGACGATGCCGCCATGGCCGACCTTGCTGCCGCACTGGTGGACGAGTACGCGCGGCGCTATCTGCCGGAGGATACCGCGCGCTTTGCCTATCTGCTCTCCCGGCTGAAAAAGAGCATGACCAGCCTGCTGTGCTATCTGCGGGACGAGCAGAACCAGTCCCAATTTAAGCCCGTGGCCTGTGAACTGAAGATCGGCCGGGGCGAGGATGCCGTGCCCGGGCAGGTGTACCGCCTGTCGGACGGGCGCACGGTGCAGCTGGTGGGCACGGTGGACCGCGCAGACGAGTGGATCGAGGACGATGGCACCCGCTGGGTGCGGGTGGTGGACTACAAGACCGGCAGCAAAAAGCTGGACTTGAAGGAAGTCTACTGTGGGCTGGACTGCCAGATGCTGCTGTATCTGTTCAGCCTGACCCGGGATGCCGGCGGGCGCTTTACCGGCGCTCAGCCGGCGGGCGTGTTGTATCTGCTGGCCGACCCAGCCCCCCAGACCCTGCCCCGCGGGCAGGCTGCCCGGGCGGTAGAGTACCAGCTGGACGGCCTTGTGCGGGACGAGCAGAAGATCTTTGACGCCATGGATGCAGACGAAACCGGCAAGTACCTGCCCTTTGGCTACCGCAACGGCGCACCCAGCCCCTACCAGAAGGACAAGCGGGCGGACAGCGCCAAGCTCAGCCGCATCCAGCTGCATCTGGACGACCTTGTTACCCAGATGGGTGAGCAGCTCTACGGCGGGCAGATCGACGCCGAGCCGCTGGTGGTGAGCAGCAGCAAAAGCCCCTGTACTTGGTGCGATTACAGCTTTATCTGCTGCCATGAGACCGGGGTGCACGAGCGTGCGCTGGAAGCCCCTGCAAAGCCCTTTGAACCCGAGGAAGAACCCGAAGAAGAGGAGGAACAGCCGTGAGCGGACCCAAATGGACCCCGGCGCAGCAGGCCGCCATTGCCGACCGGGGTGGTGCGCTGCTGGTAAGCGCAGCCGCAGGCAGCGGCAAGACCGCCGTGCTGACCGAGCGGGCGGTGCAGCTGATCACCGACCCGGAGCACCCGGTCAACGCCGACCGGCTGCTCATCGTCACCTTTACCAATGCGGCGGCGGCAGAGCTGCGCGCCCGCATCGGGCAGGCGCTGCTGCACCGCAGCCAGCTGCAGCCCGGCAATGCCATGCTGCGCCGCCAGCGGATGCTTTTGCAGCGCGCGCCCATCTGCACCATTGATGCTTTTTGTCTGAACCTGCTGCACAAGCACTTTCAGGCGCTGGATATCCCGCCGGATTTTGCCCCGGCAGACCCCGGCACCGTGCAGCTGCTGCGGGGGGCGGCACTGGCCGAAACGCTGGAAAACGCCTACCGCGACCCGGATTTCTGCGCCTTTGCAGACCTGTACGGCAAGGGACGCACGGATAAACCGGCGGGCGATGCCATTTTGCAGATCTACGATTTTTTGCGGGCGCTGCCGGATTACGACCGCAAGCTGGACGAATTTCTTGCGCCTTACGAGCAGGAAAACGGCTTTGCTTCCACCTGCTGGCACGACCTGCTTCTGGCCGAAGCTGCTCGCTGCGCCAAGGCTGCGCGGGAATTGCTGACGGCAGCGCTGGCCGACTGCCATGCGGATTTTGATCAGGAGCAGGCAGCTGCTGAGGAAAAAAAGACCCCATCCGCCCGGGCAAAGGCACAGCTTACGGTGGCAGAAAAATACGAGGAAGCCGGTACAAGGCTGGAAAAAGCCGCCGCCCTCTTTGCACAGGCAGAGCAGCTGGCGGCTGCCGGACAGTGGGATCCGCTGTACGATCTGCTCACCCCCTATGTGCTGGGCATGGAGGAAGCCCCCGGCCTGAAGGGCATGAAAAAGCGTCTGGGCGGCGACCACAAGGCGGAGATCAAGACCCGCTCGGACGAAGCCGCCGCTTTGTTTGAGCAGATGACCCAGCTCATCTGCTGCTCCGAGGCCGAAGCCGAGACCGACCGGCAGATCACCCTGCCTCGGCTGCGGGCGCTGTTTGCCGCCGTGCGGGACTTCGATGCCCGATTCACGGCCAGAAAACGGGAGCGCAAGCTGCTGGAATTCAGCGATTTTGAGCACCTTGCCCTGCGGCTGCTGCGCACCCCGGAGGGCACGCCTACCCCCTTGTGTGAGAACATCCGGCAGGACTACGCCGCCGTGATGGTGGACGAATATCAGGATACGAACGCCCTGCAGGACGCCCTTTACCGCTGCCTTGCCGCCCCGGCGGGGGACAACCTCTTCCTTGTGGGCGACCTGAAGCAGAGCATCTACCGCTTCCGGCAGGCAGAGCCGGGCATCTTCCGGCAAAAGCTGGACAGCTGGCCGCTGCTGCCGGGCGCAAAAGCCCGTCCCCGCCCGCCGGAGGGTGCCCCGGGAACGGACGCTCTGCTGGCGCTGGATGCAAACTTCCGCTCCGCACCGCAGGTAGTAGCGGGCATCAACTATCTCTTTGAGCAGCTCATGACCCCGGAGCTGGGTGATACCGCCTACGGCGACGGGCAGCGTCTGGTCTGCGGCGCACCCGGGGAATATCAGGGCAGCGTGGAGGTGCAGTTTTTGCCGGACGATGAGACGGAAACTGATGCAGGCTGGATCGCGGAGCGCATCGCGCAGCTGGTTTCTGCCGGAGAGCCGGTGCGGGAGGGCAGCACCACCCGCCCGGTGCGGTACGAGGACTGCTGCATCCTGCTGGCGGCGCGCACCGAGTTCCCGGCCTACGTGGAGGCACTGACCGCCCGGGGCATCCCGGTATACGCCGATGCCCGGGAGAACCTGATGCTTGCGCCCCACATCCGCCCCCTCATCGCCCTGCTCAAGGTCATCGACGACCCCTCGCAGGACATCTATCTGGCCGCCGCCATGCTGGGCCCCATGTTCGGCTTTACGGAGGATGATCTTGTGCGGCTGCGCGCCTGCAGCCGTCAGGTACAGGCCGAGCCGGACAAAAAGCCCGCCCGCATCAGCCTGTACGGCGCACTGCTGCTGGCGCTGGAGGACCCGGCAGACGATCCCTTTACCGAGAAGGTGAAGGATTTCTACGCCCACCTCACCGCCCTGCGGCAGATGGCGCGCAGTGCCCCGGCAGAGCAGCTGCTGGAAGAAATTTTTGCCTCCACCGGTTATCTGGCGGCGCTGGGCGTGCTGGAAAACGGTGCCCGCCGCCGGGAGGATGCCCGCCGGTTTGCCTCCTTCTGCGCCACTTCCGGTACAGGCGGCATCTCGGCGCTGGTGCGCGCCATTGATGCCGCCGCGCAGGCTGGCAGCACCGGACAGGACACTGTGCCCAGCGGGGTGCACCCGGGGTGTGTGTCCATCATGACCATCCACCGCTCCAAGGGCTTGCAGTTCCCGGTGGTGTTCGTGGGGGATACAGCCCGCAAGTTCAACGCTTCGGATATCCGTCAGCCGGTGCTGGTGCACCGCACTTTCGGCGCCGGGCTGCGGCTGCGGCCGGAAAACGGCGAGGGCGCTTACAAGACCGCCGCCTACACCGCGCTGGCCAATGTCCACGCCAGGGAACTGCGCAGCGAGCAGATGCGCCTTCTGTATGTGGCGCTCACCCGTGCGCAGGATAAGCTCATCCTTACCGTGCCCCTGAGCAGCGGCAAGAGCGCCAAGCCCTTTGCCAAGGCAGCAGCTTTTCTGGCTGCCGGGGCGGGGGCCACACTGCACCAGCAGGCCAACAGCTTTGCCGACTGGCTGCGGGCGGCGCTGCTGGTGCACCCGGACGGCGGGGTGCTGCGGCAGCTTTCCTGCAACCGGGAGCTGCTGTTTGTACAGACCGAAAGCGTGATGGCCATCAGGGTGTGTGACGATGCCGTGCAGCTGTCCGAGGAAATAGATACAGATACGCCGGACGAAACGCCGGAAACGGACCCGGCCTTGGTTGAAACGCTGCGGCAGAGCTTTGCGTGGCAGTACCCGGCGGCAGCGCTTGCGCAGGTGCCAGCCAAGGTCAGCGTGACCAGCATCGTGCACAAGGCCGAGCAGACCACGCTGGAGCGCCCGGGCTTCCTTTCCAAGGACGGCCTGACCGCCGCCGAGATGGGCACCGCATTGCACGCCTTTTTGGAGCACGCAGACTTTGCCCGGCTGGCTGCGGCCAAGGCTACGGGCACGCTGGACGAGGCCATCCCGGCAGAGCGGGATCGTCAGGTGGCATTGCAGCTGACCGCCCCGGAGATCGCGGAAAAGCTGGATGCGGTGTGCATCCGCCGCTTTGTGGAAAGCGAGGCCTTTGCAAAGATCTGCGCCGCCGAGCAGGTGCTGCGGGAGCTGCCCTTTATCACCGCGCTGCCCGCCGGTGCCGTGCTGGCGGCGCAGGGACACGAGGAACTGCCCGCTGCCGCAGACGCGCAGGTGCTGGTGCAGGGCATCGCCGACCTTGTGCTGGTGTACCCGGATCATCTGGAGCTGCTGGACTACAAGACCGACCGCCGCAAGGCCGAGAGCGACTTTTTGCGCGCCTACCGCGCCCAGCTGAACCTTTACGCCATTGCCATCGAAAAGCGCTTTGCACCGAAAAAGGTGACCTATAAGGGCATCTATTCCTTTGCACTGGGCAAACTGATCGAGGCGTAAAACGATTGAAAATGGCCTCCGCTGCGCTCTGGCCATATTCAGCGGAAAAGTTATTTTAATTTCGGTTTTCAGGAAAGTCTGCGGACTTTCCTGAAAACCATTTTCACCAGAGGGGTCGTAAATCGAAACAGCATCTGCAACGCCTGTTTCCTTTGGAAACAGCGGCGTTGCGGGCAAAGCTACCTGTTTTCCTCTACGGCCTTTCCCGTGAAAATAGCGTTTGGAGCGCTCCGCAGAGCGCGACAAACGCGAAATATAGGTAATTCTTCCGCTATTCATGGCCAGAGCGCAAGCGGAGGCCATTCAAAATCGTCCCGTTGGATGGAAAGTCATATTTTTTCCAAAGAACGCATAAAAAGTGCTTGACAGGGCAGATAAAGCGTGGTAGAATAGCCGGGTAAAGAAAGCAGCTACGGCCTGTGCCGCGCTCGCCTTGCGGGAGAATGTCCCCGGGCTATACCCGAAACAGCAGCTTATTCCTTTGCGAATGCTGCGGCTTTGTGTGAAATTTCGCGCGGCTGTCCAGAATATGGGCGGCCGCGTTTTCTATGCCAAATATTGCAACACTATGGATTTTGTTTGGAGGTGCATTCATTATCGCTACCGCTGGAAAGTCGAAGGAACTGGAGATCAACGGCCAGATCCGTGATCGTGAGGTTCGCCTGATTGGTGCTGACGGCGAGCAGAAGGGCGTTGTGTCCATTCAGGTGGCCATGCGCGCTGCAGAAGAAGCCGGGCTCGATCTGGTAAAGATCGCACCGCAGGCTGTGCCGCCTGTGTGCAAGGTGCTGGACTACGGCAAATACCGTTTTGAACAGCAGAAGAAGGAGAAGGAAGCCAAGAAGAACCAGAAGGTGGTCGAGGTCAAGGAGACCCGCCTTTCGCTCAATATTGACACCAACGACTTCAACACCAAGCTCAACCAGACTGCCAAGTTCCTGGCAGCCGGACACAAGGTAAAGGTTTCGATCCGTTTCCGCGGCCGCGAAATGGCGCACAGTGCTCTGGGCGCAGACGTGCTGAAGCGGTTTGCCGAGGCTCTGCCTCAGGCATCCACCGATAAGCCGCCCGTGCTCGAGGGCCGCACGATGTCCATTCTGCTGATCCCGAAACCCAATAAGGACTAATTTTAGGAGGAAACTAAAATGGCTAAGATGAAACTGAAGACGCACTCTGGCGCTAAGAAGCGCTTTAAGCTGACCAAGAACGGCAAGATCAAGCGTGGTCATGCATTCCGCAGCCACATCCTGACCAAGAAGACCACCAAGCTGACCCGTGGCTACCGTCAGCCCAGCTACGTTGATAAGACCAACGCAGCTACCATCAAGAGCATGCTGCCCTACGCCTAAGAGCGAGCCGCAGGTACACAAAACTTTCTACGAGATACTAAAGGAGATATAAAAAATGGCACGTATCAAAGGCGCAACCATGACCCACAAACGTCGTAAGAAGATGCTGAAGCTGGCCAAGGGCTTCTACGGCTGCAAGAGCAAGCACTTTAAGATGGCCAAGCAGCAGGTCATGAAGAGCGGCAACTACGCTCTGGCTGGCCGCCGCATGAAGAAGCGTCAGTTCCGCAACCTGTGGATCTGCCGCATCAACAACGCAGTTCGTCCTCTGGGCATGAACTACTCCACCTTCATGGCTGGCCTGAAGAAGGCAGGCATCGAGCTGAACCGCAAGATGCTGTCCGAGATGGCCATCAACGATCCCCAGAGCTTTGCCGCTCTGGTCGAGACCGTGAAGAACGCCTGATAAAGACCTTGCATCGTGACGCCCGCGCGTATACGCGGGCGTCCGTTTTGTATCCGGGCATTTTTTGCGGCCAGGGAAACAAGGCAACGGGGCAGCGCCCTGCCGCAGAAATCTGCGGCAGACGCTGCCCTTTTTCTATTGTATCCATAGCAGAATGTATATACACCTGTTCAGGAGGAACGCATGGACGAAAAGATCACCAGCCGGGAAAACGCAAAAATAAAATATGCCTGCCGCCTTGCTTCCAGTACAGCATTCCGCCGCACCGAGGGGCGTTTTCTGGCCGAAGGGCGCAAGCTGTGCCCGGAGCTTGCCCGGGGTGCAGAGCTGGAGACCCTGTTTTATACCGAAAATGCGCTGGAAAAGTGCCCGGAACTTGCCACTTTGCCGGGCGAACATTATCTGGTAGAGGATCATGTGGCGGACAAGCTGGCAGACGTGGGCACCCATCAGGGGGTGTTCGGGGTGTTCCGCACCCCAGTGCATACCTTGGAGGAGGTGCGCCCCGGCGGGCGGTATCTGGCACTGGAGCGGGTGCAGGACCCCGGCAATGTGGGCACTTTGCTGCGCAGCGCAGCGGCCTTTGGTTTTGACGGCGTTATCCTGAGCGAGGGCTGCGCCGGCGTCTACGCGCCCAAGACTCTGCGCGCCTCCATGGGCGCGGCGGTGCGTATCCCGGTCATCGAGACCGGTGCCATGCCGCAGGCCATCGCCCTGCTGAGGGAAAAAGGCATCACCTGCCTTGCGGCGGCGCTGTACCAGTCCCAGCCGCTCAGCGCGGCAAAGGCCGGGTATCCCGGCGGTGTCTGCGTGGTCATCGGCAGCGAGGGACAGGGTCTGACTGACCAGACCATCGCCGCCTGCAACAGCACGGTGCGCATCCCCATGACCGACCGGGTGGAAAGCCTGAACGCCGGCATTGCGGGCAGCATCCTGCTGTGGCATTTCCGGGAGGAGAGCCTGTGACCGGGCAGACCAGCCTGTTCCCGCCGGAGCCTGCACCCGACCCGCTGCTGTGCTGGCTGTGGCTGTCGCAGGTGCTGGGGCCCGCCAGCCTCCACGCCGGAAAGGTGCTGGACGCCTTTGGCGGCGCACAGGAGGCGTGGGAAGCACGGGAGACCGAGGAATTCCGGCAGGCAGTAGGGGATACAGCCTTTAAGCGGGCAGCACAGCTGGATGCAGAAAGTTTCCACACGCTGGTGATGCAGTGCGATGCCCTGCGGGTGCACATTCTGCCTTTTGACGACCCGGACTACCCGCTGGCGTTTTCCCGTATCCCGGATATGCCGCTGGTGCTCTACTGCACCGGCGACCCCCGCTGGCTCAACGAGCCCGGGGCGGTGGGCATCGTGGGCAGCCGCAAGCCCACGGAATACGGTCTGAACGCGGCGGCAGATATCGGCGGCGAACTGGCAAAAAATGGAGCCATCATCGTCAGTGGTCTGGCCGATGGGCTGGACAGCGCCGGACACCGGGCGGCGGTAAAAAACGACTGCCCCACCATTGCGGTGATGGGCGTACCCATCGACCGCACCTACCCGGTAGCCAATGCCGCTCTGCGGCAGCAGATCGAGCGCAAGGGCTGCGTCATCAGCGAGTACCCGCCTTACAGTGAATATATTGGCCCTACCTGCTTTTTGCAGCGCAACCGGCTCATCGCGGCGCTTTCCTCTGCCGTACTGGTGGTGGAAGCGCGGGAAAAAAGCGGCACCATGTCCACCGTTGCCCACGCCGAGCGCTACGGCAAGCCGGTGTACGCCGTGCCGGGGAGTATCTACTCCCCCAATTCGGCAGGCACGAACGGTCTGCTGCGGGATGGCCGCGCCCGGGCAGTGGCGGGCGCAGCCGACCTGCTGGCGGCGCTGGGCCTGCACACCCGGCAGGCGGCACCGGCAGCTGCAAAGCAACCTGCACCCCTGAGCGATACCGAGCGCCGGGTGCTGGCGGGCATCGGGCCAAAGCCCGTGGGCATCGAGGAACTGTGCGTGAGCACCGGCCTGCCTATGTCCGCACTGCTGGGTACCCTGATGAAGCTGGAACTGACCGGCCGGGTGTACAAGCAGCCGGGGCAGCGGTATGTGCTGCGGTAAAATTGTGGAATATTTCCGCTGGTAAAGCACACAACAGCTGTGGTACAATAATATGAGCGAATGACCGTGCATCCCTTTGGGGGCACGTTGCAGATAGAGGAGAAAAGAAGAAATGGCGAAACTGGTTATCGTGGAGTCGCCTGCAAAGGCGAAAACCATCGGCAAATATCTGGGCGATGACTACGAGGTCACCGCCAGCATGGGCCATATCCGCGATCTGCCCGCATCTCAGCTGGGCATTGATGTGGAGCATGGCTATACCCCGCAATACATCAGCATCAAGGGCAAGGAAAAGCTCATCAAGGAGTTGAAGAGCAAGGCCAAACACGCCGACGGCGTGCTGCTGGCGACCGACCCGGACCGCGAGGGCGAGGCCATCAGCTGGCATCTGGCCAATATTCTGGGGCTGGACCCCCACGAGCCCAACCGCGTCACTTTTGACGAGATCACCAAAAAGGGCGTGAAGGAGGGCATGGCCCACCCCCGCGCCATTGACGAGGATCTGTTCAACGCCCAGCAGGCGCGCCGCGTGCTGGACCGTCTGGTGGGCTACAAGCTCAGTCCGTTCCTGTGGCGTAAGGTGCGCCGCGGCCTGTCCGCAGGCCGTGTGCAGAGCGTGGCGGTGCGGCTGATCGACGACCGGGAAAAGGAAATCGAAAACTTTAAACCCGATGAATACTGGAACGTGGACGCCACCCTGGGTGCCGGGCACAAAAGCTTTGTGGCACGCCTTGCCACGGACGCCAACGGCAAAAAGCTGCTGCCCAAAAGCGAGGCCGAGGCCCGCGCCATTGAAAAGGGTTTGGAGGGCGCAAGCTATGTGGTGAGCGAGCTCAAGCGCGGCAAGCGCGCAAAGCAGCCCACCCCGGCCTTTATCACCAGTACCCTGCAGCAGGAGGCCTCCCGCCGGTTGGGCTTTACAGCCACCCGCACCATGCGCGCCGCCCAGACCCTGTACGAAGGCGTGGACATTGCCGGACACGGCATGATGGGTCTTATCACCTATATGCGTACCGACAGTCTGCGCATTTCGGACGAGGCTGTGGCTGCCGCCAAGGAGTATATCGCCGGTGCTTACGGCGAGGCGTATATCTGCCCCTATAAGCGCACATGGAAGACCAAGAGTGCCACGGCAGCGCAGGACGCCCACGAAGCCATCCGTCCCTCTGTGCCGTCTCTGACCCCGGACGAGGTGGACAAGAGCATCAGCGGCGACACCGCAAAGCTGTACCGCATGATCTGGAGCCGCTTTATGGCAAGCCAGATGGCAGACTGCCAGCAGGACACCGTGTCGGTCACCGTCAGCGCGGCGGATTACCACTTCAAAGCCAGCGGCTACACCGTGACCTTTGACGGTTTTACCGCCCTGTACGAGGAAGCCACCGACGAAAAGGAAAAGAAGGAAACGAACCTCCCCCCGCTGGAGCAGGGACAGGTGCTCAAGCTGCGGGAGTTGAAGAGCGAGCAGAAGTTCACCCAGCCGCCCGCCCGCTACACTGAAGCTACCCTCATCAAGGCGCTGGAAGAAAACGGCATCGGCCGCCCTTCCACCTACGCACCTATCATTACCACCATCATCGACCGCGGCTATGTGGAGCGCGACCAGAAAAAGCTCAAGCCCACCCTGCTGGGACGGGCTGTGGACGGGCTGATGCTGGAGCAGTTCCCCCACATCGTGGACGTGGATTTCTCCGCCCAGATGGAGAAGAATCTGGATAAGGTGGAAAGTGGCAAGGCCGACTGGCGCAAGACCGTGGACGATTTCTATCAGGGCTTTGAGGCCAGTCTGGAACAGGCCGAAAAGAACATGGAGGGCAAAAAGGTCAAGGTGCCGGACGAGCCCTCCAGCGAGGTGTGCGACCTGTGCGGCCGTCCCATGGTCATCAAGGTGGGCAAGTACGGCAAGTTTTTGGCTTGCAGCGGCTTCCCGGAGTGCCGGGGCACAAAGCGCCTCGTCAAGGACACCGGCGGCATCTGCCCCAAGTGCGGCAAGGGACGTCTGTTGGAACGCAAGAGCTCCAAGGGACGCATCTACTACGGCTGCGAGTGCTACCCGGACTGCGATTTTATGACTTGGGATATGCCGGTGGCCACCAAGTGCGAAAAGTGCGGCAGCACCCTGTTCCGCAAGGGCGGCAAGCTGTACTGCGCCAAGGAGGGCTGCGGTTTTGAGATGCCGGTACCCAAAAAGGACTGAACAGCCCGAAACGGACTGACAGATAGAAGCCTTCCCCCGGACGGGGAAAGCCTTTTCAGAGAATACGCTACACCCTCCCTCTTTGGCAAAAGCTCCCCCCTCGGGGGAGCTGGCATTGCCGCAGGCAATGACTGAGAGGGTTGGATTTAAGGGAAAGACTAAATGAACGAATATAAAGTAACCATTCTGGGCGCGGGTCTGGCGGGCTGCGAAGCGGCTCTCTGGCTGGCGGGCAAGGGCGTGCAGGTAGAGCTGTACGAGCAGAAGCCCGTCCACTTTTCCCCTGCCCACAAAAGCGAGGGCTTTGCGGAGCTGATCTGCTCCAACAGCCTGAAGGCTGAGCGGCTGGACTCCGCCTCCGGTCTGCTGAAGGAAGAGATGCGCCGCATGGGCAGCCGGCTGCTGACTGCCGCCGAGGAGACCCGCGTGGCCGCCGGCGGCGCGCTGGCGGTGGACCGCGATGCCTTCAGCGCCGCTGTCACCCGCATGGTGGAGCAGTGTGAGAATATCACCGTCCACCGGGAGCAGGTGGAAACCATCGATGAGAGCGCTCCCATTCTGGTAGCCACCGGCCCGCTGACCGACGGCGCGCTGGCCGATGAGATCGGACGCCTGACCGGGGACGAGCGGCTGCACTTCTACGATGCCGTTGCCCCCATCGTCACCGCCGAAAGTCTGGACTACGGTAAGGTGTTTGCCGCCTCCCGCTACGACCGTGGCGAGGCCGACTACCTGAACTGCCCCTTCAACAAGGCAGAATATGAGGCCTTCCACGCCGCACTGGCCGGTGCGGAGCGTGCCCCCCTGCACGACTTTGACACCGGAGCCGAGCAGAGCACGAAGCCCGACCCGGACGCCCACGGCAAAAAGGCCGATACCGTCACCGTGTACGAGGGCTGTATGCCCATTGAGATCATGGCTGCCCGGGGTGCCGATACCATGCGGTTCGGCCCGCTGCGCCCGGTGGGTCTGGTAGACCCGAACACCGGCCACCGTCCTTGGGCAAATGTGCAGCTGCGCGCAGAAAATAAGGAGCGCACCCTGTATAACATCGTGGGCTTCCAGACAAACCTCAAATGGGGTGAACAGAAGCGGGTGTTCAGCATGATCCCCGGGCTGGAAAATGCGGAGTTTGTGCGCTACGGCGTGATGCACCGCAACACCTTTCTGGATGCGCCCCGGGTGCTCAGCGCCCAGCTGTGCCTGAAAACACATCCCAACGTGTTTTTTGCGGGGCAGATCACCGGCTTTGAGGGCTATATGGAAAGCGCCGCCTGCGGTCTGCTGGCAGCACGCAATCTCTACGCCCGCTTGGAGGGCAGACAGCTGCCCCCGCCGCCCGCCGATACCATGTGCGGTGCGCTGGTGCAGTATCTGACCACCGAGAACAAGAACTTCCAGCCCATGGGCGCAAACATGGGCATCCTGCCGCCGCTGCCCGCCGAGACCCGTCCCCGGGACAAGCGGCTGCGTTACATGGCACAGGCTGAGCGCGCTGTTGCCAGCTTCCAGCACTGGCTGGAGGAAACTGCTCTGTAAGGCAAACCACCTGAAAGGAGAAAACAGGTATGAAGATCATTGTGGACATGATGGGCGGCGACAACGCCCCGCTGGCTGTTCTGGAAGGCGCTGCACAGGCCGTCAAGGAGTACGGCGTGCAGCTCATTGGCGTGGGCAACGAGGCGCTGGTGCGCAAGACCGCCGCCGAGCACAACATTCCGCTGGACGGTATCGAACTGGTGAACTGCACCGAGACCATCGAGATGTGCGACGAGCCCGCCCGCGCCGTCCGTCAGAAGAAGGATTCCTCCATCGTGGTGGGTCTGAATATGCTCAAGGAGGGCAAAGGCGATGCCTTTGTCTCTGCCGGCAGCACCGGTGCGCTGCACGTTGGCGCAAGCCTCATCGTGCGCACCCTGCGGGGCGTCAAGCGCCCGGCACTGGCTACCATGGTGCCCGCAAAGCAGCAGGCTTATCTGCTGCTGGACTGCGGTGCCAACGTGGAGTGCCGCCCGGAGATGCTGGCCGCCTTTGCGGTCATGGGCAGCTGCTATGTGAACAAAGTAGAGGGACGTAAAAACCCCAGTGTAGCACTGGCCAACAACGGTGCCGAGGAGAGCAAGGGCACTCCCGTGCTGCGGGACGCCCACCAGCTGCTCAAGACCACCCCCGGCATCCGCTTTGTGGGCAATATCGAGCCGCGTGACGTGCCCAACGGCGAGGTGGACGTGGTGGTCTGCGACGGCTTTACCGGCAACGTCATCCTCAAGCTGACCGAGGGCGTGGCAAAGATGCTGCTGGGTATGCTCAAGCAGATGTTCCTTGCAAACCTTGGCGGCAAGCTGGCTTACCTGCTGCTCAAGGGCGGCGTTACCGACCTGAAGCACCAGATGGACAGTGAGGAGTACGGCGGTGCACCCTTCCTTGGCGCAAAGCAGCCGGTCATCAAGGCACACGGCTCCTCCAAGGCAAAGGGCATCAAAAACGCCATCCGGCAGGCAAAGATCTGTGTGGAGAACGACCTGTGCGGCACCATGCAGTCCGCACTGGACGAGCTGGCCGCAGCACAGAAAACTGAGGAATAAAAGGGAGTAAAAACGACCATGAGCCATCAGTTGGAAACTATCATCGGTTACAAATTCAAAAACCCGGAACTGCTGGAAATCGCGCTTACCCACACCAGCTATGCCAACGAGAGCCGCACCCCGGTCAAGCATAACGAGCGGCTGGAGTTTCTGGGCGACAGCGTGTTGCAGATCGTATCCGCAGACTACCTGTTCCACGCCTACGCCGACCGCCCGGAGGGCGACCTGACCCGCATCCGCGCCAGCCTTGTCAGCGAGAGTGCACTGTTCCAGTTTGCGCAGGAGATCGACCTTGGTGAGTATCTGCGCCTTGGCCGCGGCGAGGAGCGCTGCGGCGGCCGCACCCGTCCCAGTGTGGTGTCGGACGCCTTCGAGGCCGTTATTGCCGCCTTGTATCTGGACGGCGGCATGGAGGTGGCGCGCAAGTTCATCCTGCCCTTCATCACCGAGGGCAAGCACGCTGAGGCGGACTACAAGACCCGTTTGCAGGAGATCGTGCAGCAGAACCCGGAAGAGCGCCTGAGTTATGTGGTGGAAAGCGAGTCCGGCCCGGATCACGACAAGCATTTCGTGGTGGCGGTGCGCTTTAACTCCGACCGCGTGGCGCGGGGCGAGGGACGCAGCAAAAAAGCTGCCGAGCAGTGCGCCGCCAAGGAAGCACTCAAGCTGCTGGGCGTGATAAAGGAAAAGTAAATGGTATTCAAGGAACTGGAGATCCAGGGCTTTAAAAGTTTTCCCGATAAGGTAAAGATCAGTTTTGATACCGGCGTCACCGGCGTGGTGGGCCCCAACGGCTCCGGCAAGTCCAACCTTTCGGACGCAGTGCGCTGGGTGCTGGGCGAGACCAGTTCCCGCCAGCTGCGTGCCGCCGGCAAAATGGAGGACGTCATCTTTGGCGGCACCCGCAAGCGCAGCCCCATGGGCTTTGCGCAGGTGCGGCTGACGCTGGACAACGCTGCTCACACGCTGGATGTGGACGCGGACGAGGTGACCATCGGACGCAAATACTACCGCTCCGGCGACAGCGAGTACACCATCAACGGGCAGGTATGCCGTCTGCGGGACGTGTACGAGCTGCTGCTGGATACCGGCATCGGCAGGGACGGATATTCGGTCATCGGGCAGGGACGCATTGCGGAGATCGTGGCAGCCAAAAGCAGCGAGCGCCGCGAGATCTTTGAAGAAGCCTGCGGCATTGCCAAGTACCGCTACCGCAAGACCGAAGCCGAGCGCCGTCTGGCCGCAGCGGGCGAGAACTTGGAGCGCCTGCGGGATATCCTTGGCGAGCTGGAAAGCCGGGTGGGCCCGCTGGAAAAAGAAAGCGCCAAGGCGCAGAAGTTTCTGGAACTGAGCGCCCAGCGCAAAACGCTGGAAGTGACCCTGTGGACCGATGGGGTGCACCGCGCCCGGGAGGCTGTGCGCCAGCAGGTGCGGGACTACGAGACCGCCCAGACCGACTACGAGCGTTTTGACCGGGAGACCAAGGCCGCCGAGCAGGAGGCTGAGGAGATCCGTATGCAGGCACAGCAGCTGACGGTTGCTGTCGAGCGCCTGAATGGGGATATCCGCAGCATCACCCAGCAGATCAGCGGCTCCGAAAGCCGCATCGCCGTGCTGGAAAACGACATTCTGCGCAACGATGAGAGCGCGGCTTCTTTGCAGCAGGAAATCGCCGCCGGGCAGCAGGATACCGCCGAAGCGGATGCCGCTTTGCAGCGCCATCGTGCCGTGGCAAAGACCATGGAAGCTGCGGGCGAAAAGCTTGCGGCAGAGATCGAGGCGCTGAACACGGAGCTTGCCCGGCTGGCAGATGCCAGCACCGCCAGCGGTGCCCGCAAGGACAGCCTGCGGGCAGAACTTGCCGACCACACCGCAAAGCGTACCGAGGCACAGGTGGCACAGGCTGCTGCCGAAGCCGCCGGAGACACCGCCCGGCAGCGTCTGCCCGCGCTGGAGCAAAGCGCCCGGGATGCTGCTGCACAGTTGGAAGAGACAAAACAAGATCTGGCCGATACCGTAAAATACCGGCGGACGCTGGAGGAAAACGAAAAGCAGCTGGGCAACATCCGCTCCGGTCTGGAGCTCAAGCTGCGCAGCCGCAAGGCCGCGCTGGACGAAGCCGATGCCGCCGAGCAGCGGCTGGGCAGGGAACTGGATGCCGCCCGGCAGCGCCTTTCGGTGCTGCGGGAGCTGGAAAAGAACATGGACGGCTACCAGAACTCGGTGCGTGCGGTCATGCGCGCCGCCGGAGCCCGCCGTCTGCGGGGCGTTCTGGGGCCGGTATCCACCATCCTGAAAGTGGAGCCCGGGTGCGAGGTTGCCATCGAGACCGCACTGGGCGGCGCATTGCAGAACATTGTGGTGGAAAACGAAGCCGCCGCGAAAGCCGCCATCGCCCTGTTGCGCAACGACCATGCAGGCCGCGCCACCTTTTTACCGCTGGATACCGTGCAGCCCGGCGTGTTCCGGGGACGGCTGTCCGGCACGGCACGGCTGGCCTCTGCGCTGGTGCAGGCCGACCCCCGATACGAGAATATCGTCTCGAACCTGCTGGGGCGCATCATCGTGGTGGAGGATATCAACGAAGCCTCCCGCGTGGCGCGGGACAACGGCTACCACAACAAGGTGGTCACCATGGACGGACAGGTGATCAATGCAGGCGGCAGCTTTACCGGCGGCAGCGTGCAGCGCAGCGCCGGTCTGTTTACCCGCAAGCAGGAAATGGAAGAGCTGCGCCTGAAGGCGACCAAGCTGCAAAAAGACTGCCTTGCCGCACAGGAAAAGACCGACCAATGTAAAGAACAGGCGGACGCATTGCAGGCAGAGCTGACCGCCACCGCCAGCGAGCAGATCACTGCCGCCAACGACCGGGTGCGTGCAGAGGCGGAGCAGAAGCGGCTGGAAGCCGCCGCTGCCCAGCTGGAAACTGCCGTGCAGAACGCACAGCAGCAGATGGACACTTTGCAGGCTGCTTTGAACGACAGCCGCGCCAAGGCGGATGCCGCTGCCTTGCAGCAGGCAGAACTGACGGCGCAGATCGAGCAGCTGACCGCCGAGCTGAGCCGCATCGCAGAGGGCAGTGACAGCTTTCTGACCCAGCAGAACCAGTTGGCACAGGCGCTCAGCGCCAAGCGGCTGGAACAGGTGACCCGCCGCAAGGATGCGGAGCTGGCTTACAGCCAGATCGCTGCGCTGGAGCAGCGTGCCAAGGACGCCGCTGCCCGCCGCACTGCGCTGGAAGAAAGCCTTGCCGCCCTTGCCGCCCGCAGCGAAACCTGCCGCACCGAGATCGCAGCCATCCGCAAGGCCAAGACCGACAGCCAGACCACCATCACCCAAAAGGAGCAGGCCATCCGCGAAGCCACCGAAAAGCGGCTTGCCTGCCAGCAGAAGGAAACGGAAGCGCTGGCAAAGGCCCGCACCGCCTCCGACAGCCGCGAGGAGATGGGCCGGGAGATGGCACGCCTTGCCGAGCGCAAGGCCGCTGCCGAGACCGAGTACGACCAGACCGCGGCAAAGCTGTGGGACGAGTACCAGCTCTCGGTCAGTCAGGCGGAGCAGCTGTGCGTGGAGTTCGACAGCCTGCCCGCTCTGCGGGCACAGGTGGCCGACCTGCGCGGCAAGATCCGCGCCCTTGGCAGCGTGAATGTGAGCGCCATTGAGGAGTACAAGGAAGTCAAAGCCCGCTACGATGAGCTGTCCCGTCAGGTGACCGACGTGGAGGAGAGCCGCAACGAGCTGAGCCGCATGATCGCAAAGCTTTCCGCCCAGATGCGGGAGATCTTCACCGACAGCTTCCGCGCCATCAACGAAAACTTCAGCCGCGTGTTCACCGAGCTGTTCGGCGGCGGCGAAGCCAGCCTTGTGCTGGAGGACGAAAGCGATGTGCTGGCCTGCGGCATCGGCATCCGGGTAGCCCCGCCGGGCAAGGTCATCAAGAATCTGGAAGCCCTTTCCGGCGGCGAGCAGGCGCTGGTGGCTATCAGCATCTACTTTGCCATTCTGGCGGTGAACCCCGCGCCCTTCTGCATTCTGGACGAGATCGAAGCCGCCTTGGACGATGCCAACGTGGTGCGGTTTGCCCAGTATCTGCGCCGCATCAGCGATAAAACCCAGTTCATCGTCATCACCCACCGCCGCGGCACCATGGAGGCTGCCAACGTGCTGTATGGCGTTACCATGCAGGAGGACGGCGTGTCCAAGCTGCTTAAGCTGGATCTGGAACAGGTTGACGCAACGCTGGTTTCCTGATATAAAATAAACAGAAAATAGATAGGAGGACCACTATGGCGTTCTTCGGATTTGGAAAAAAAGAAAAAGACAAGATGAAAACGGGTCTGGAAAAGACCCGCACCGGCTTCTGGGGCAGCATTATGAACACCCTGACCGGCAGCGTCATCGACGATGAGATGTACGATGATCTGGAGGAGCAGCTGATCCTTGCCGATGTAGGCGGTGAGGTGGCGGTGCATCTGGTGGACAAGCTCCGCGACCGTGTGCGCGACAAGGGGCTGAAAACCGGTGAGCAGGCCGCAGATGCCCTGCGCGACATCATTGCCGAGGAGATGACCCCGGAGGCCGAGATGGCACTGGACGGCAAGCCCGCCGTCATTCTGGTCATCGGCGTCAACGGCGTGGGCAAGACCACCAGCATTGCAAAGCTGGCCGATTACTACACCCGGCAGGGCAAGCGGGTCATGCTGGCCGCCGGTGACACCTTCCGCGCCGCTGCCAGCGAGCAGCTGGAGATCTGGGCAAGCCGCGCCGGTGTGCCCATCGTCAGTGCGGGCGAAGGCGCAGACCCCGCTGCCGTCATCTTTGATACGGTCAAGTCTGCCACCGCACGCGGCTATGATATGGTCATTGCGGACACCGCAGGCCGTCTGCACAACAAATCAAACCTGATGGCAGAACTTTCCAAGATCAGCCGCAGCGTCAAAAAGGCAAGCTCGGAAGCCAGCCTTGAGACCCTGCTGGTGCTGGATGCCATCACCGGGCAGAACGCCATCAGTCAGGCCAAGGAGTTCTGCAAGGCTGCCGATGCCACCGGCATCATCCTGACCAAGCTGGACGGCACCGCCAAGGGCGGCTGCGTTGTGGCGGTCAAGCAGCGTCTGGGCCTGCCGGTGCGCTTTATCGGCGTGGGCGAGGGCATCGACGACCTGCTGCCCTTCACCCCGGAGGGCTTCGTGGAAGAGCTGCTCCCCCGGGAATGGAAGCATTAAGGGGGCGCGGAAAATGAAAATTTGTGCAGCCACCGGCAACGCCGGAAAGCTTCGCGAGCTGCGCCGCATTCTGGAAGCGCAGGGACATGAGGTGGTCAGCCAGAAGGAACTGGGCATCACCATCGAGCCGGAAGAGACCGGCACCACCTTTGCGGAAAACGCCCTCATCAAGGCAGAGACCATCTGCAAGGCCAGCGGCCTGCCTACCATCGCCGATGACTCCGGCCTGTGTGTGGACGCGCTGGACGGCGCACCCGGCGTGTACAGCGCCCGCTACTGCGGCCACCACGGCGACGATGAAGCCAACAACGATAAGCTTCTGGCTGCCATGCAGGCGGTGCCTGCCGGGCAGCGGGGGGCAAAGTTTGTCTCGGCGGTATGCTTCATCCTGCCGGACGGTCGGCACCTGACCTGCATGGGCGAGTGCCCGGGCAGCATTGCTTTTACGCGGCTGTGCGGCGACTACGGCTTTGGCTATGATCCGCTGTTCATCCCCGCCGACTGCGGCGTGGGCAAAACGGACAAGCGCCCCAACACCGAGAACCGCAGCTACGCCCAGCTGACCCCGGACGAAAAGGACGCCATCAGCCACCGCGGCAACGCGCTGGCGGAACTGGAAAAGCAGCTGCCCAGCTTTCTGGGGGAGTGAAATGAAACTGACTGCGTCAGTTTCATTTCACAGACAAAAAATAAGTTCTATTGAAAATAAAGGAGAAAAACTATGCTGACTAGCAAACAGCGCGCTATTCTGCGCGGCAAGGCAAATACCATGGACCCCGTTTATATCGTGGGTAAGGGCGAGATCGACGAGACCCTGATCCAGGGCGTCAAGGACTGTCTGGATGCCCGGGAGCTGATCAAGCTCAAGGTGCTGGAAAACAGTATGTACAACGCACGCGAGGCCGCTACCAAGCTGGCCGAGGCCACCGGCGCAGACTGCGTGCAGGTCATCGGCTCCAAGTTCGTGCTGTATCTGCAAAAGAAAAAGGACAGCGCCTACGCTGCCCTGCTGAAGTAAGATGAAGATCCTTCTCTATGGCGGCAGCTTTGACCCGCCCCATAACGGCCACCTGAATAATCTGCGTGCAGCGGCAGACCGTGTGCACCCGGATAAGATCGTGGTGATGCCGGCAGGCACCTCTCCCTTTAAGCAGGGGACGAACGCCTCCGGTGCGCTGCGGCTGGAAATGTGCCGGTGCTTTGCGGCACTGGCGCAGGAGCCGGGTATGCCGCCGCTGGAAGTAAGCGGCTGGGAGGTGGCGCAGGCCGCAGCGGGCAGCCGCAATTATACCGTGCTCACGCTGGAAATGCTGGCAAGGGAAAACCCGAGCGCTGTGCTGTACCTTGCCATTGGCAGCGATATGCTGCTCAGCTTTGAGGGCTGGCACCGCTGGCAGGATATCCTGCGCATTGCGCGGGTGGTGGTCACCAGCCGGGATATCGGCGATGCACCGGCGCTGCACGCAAAGGCAAAGCTGCTGGACCCGTCGGGCGGACGCATCCTGTTTGCCCCCGTGCAGGCGCTGCCTATGGCAAGCAGCCAGCTGCGGGCCCGGCTTGCCGCCGGAGAGGAGTGCAAAACCGAACTGCCGGAGGAAGTGCGCAGCGTCATCCGGCGGGAGGGACTATACCGGAACACAGAAGGAAGTAGCAGATAAATGGAGCTGAAACAGGCAAAGGAGCTTGTGCGCGGCCGCTTGAGCGATAAGCGCTACGAGCACACCATCAACGTGAAAAAAATGGCCGTCAAGCTGGCCAAGCACTACGGCACCGACCCGGAGCAGGCCGCACTGGCGGCGCTTTTGCACGATGCCGCCAAGGAACTGCCCAAGGACGAGATGCGCGCCATCATGCAGGCGCACCCGGAATACGCGCAGGGCGGCGAAGCACGCCCCACGCCGGTGTGGCACGGCATCTGTGCCGCCATTCTGGCGCGTACCGAGTGGGGCGTTACGGACGAAGCCGTGCTCAGCGCCATTGCCTGCCATACCGCAGGCAAGGCGGGCATGACCCAGCTGGACAAGATCCTGTATTTGGCCGATATGACCAGTGCCGAGCGGGACTGGCCCGGGGTAGAAAAGCTGCGCAAGCTGGAAATGAAGGACTTGGACGCAGCCATGTTGGCAGCGCTCCGGCAGACGAACGGTTTTGTGCTGTCCGAGGGCAAGCCCTTAGACCCCGAAAGCAAGGCCGCCTACGAGGATATCTTAGCGCACAGCGGGCAGAATGAAGGGTGAAGAGCCGGACGCCGATTAAAAATGGTTCCGGACATCCCCGGATAAAACAATTGCAGATTTTGCCGTACCATGCTATACTGAAGGATATGACAGGTCTGCAGGTGAAAAACTCTGCAGAGCAGTGAAAAGCTGGAGGATACAAAAAGCATGAGCCAAACGCCACGCCATATCAATACAGACCGCTCACTCAGCCGCCCGGGTCAGGCGGCGCGCGCCCCGCAGGCTGCCCCGGAGCAGAACACCCGCAGCACCGCCGGGGCACAGCACGCCCCGCCGCCCCGCCGCCCGGCACAGCCCGACATGGGCGGGAATGACGCACCGCGCCGCCGCAAAAAGAAGAAAAAGACCCCGCTGTGGCTGCCCTTTGCCATTGTGATGGGGGTGATCGCCGTGATCTCCGGTGTGGTGGTGTACGGTGTGAGCCTTGTGAACAAGGTGGAGGACAGTATCCGCCCGGCGGAAAGTGCCCCCTCCATCGTACAGGAGATCCAGACCGCCGAGGAGTACAAGGGCGATGTGGTCAACATTCTGGTCTGCGGCATCGACTTTGAAGAGGGACGCTCTTACAGCGACGCCAGCTCCAACGACGGCATGACGGATATGATCCTGTACTGCCAGTTCGATATCAAGGGCGGTGCGCTGCGGATGCTGCAGATCCCCCGCAACACGCTGGTGACTACCCAGAACCGCAAGCTTACCCTCTCCAACGGCAAGACCTATGCCGTTTCCAACTACCAGATCAACTCGGTGGCGCTTTCCAACGGCGGCAGCATTGCCGCGCTGGCAGATGTCATCTACGACCAGTACCACCTGCCCATCGACTACTATGTCACCATTGATATGCAGGCGCTGGTGGAAATGGTGGATAACTTCGGCGGCATCGAGGTGTATATCCCCCGGGATATGTCCTACGGCGGCAGCAAGCTGCTGAAAGGCTACCGCAATCTGGACGGTGCTTCGGCAGAGTTCTTTGTGCGCTGCCGCCACGGTGACGGCTACGCAAACTCTGATATCGACCGCTTGAATATGCAGCGCTACTTCTACGCAGGCCTGTTCAAGCGCGCCCGCGCTATGGGCATTACCGATATCCTGAACCAGCTGCCGCTGATATTCAAGGACTATATCCACACGGATATGGATATCACCACCATCGCAAAGCTGCTGGCGTCCTTCCTCAAGATCGACAGCTCCAATATCATTCTGGCGCAGACGCCGGTGTTCATGGGCGTGCCCAACGTGGGCAAGACCGACTCCTTTGCAGGCTACTCCTGCGTGGTGCCGGATGCCGGTTCCATCGCAAACCTGCTCAACCAGTATTTCTGCACCTACACCGGCCCGGTGGAGGTAAGCGAGCTGCACATGGTCACCGACCAGTGGCCCCACGGCAGCGCATCCACCGATGCCAACGTGCAGTATATGGGACGCATCGACAAGGAATCCGATGACGCCATCCTCAGCGGCGATACCGACCTTTCCGGCGCTGTGACCACCGATGGTCAGGCAGCGGGCACCGGACAGTAACAACAAAAACAATGCCCTGCACACCGGGTGCGGGGATGTTCCGACAGAAGGGAGAAACACATGGATAATTTCAACGACAGCAAGGCGCTTGCCATTGAGATCGCCAAGATTTTGGACAAGAAGAAGGCACAGGATGTGCGGGTGCTCAAGGTGGAAAGCCTGACCGTCCTGACCGATTATTTCGTCATCGCCTCCGGTACCTCCACCACGCAGGTGGCGTCTCTGGCAGACGAGGTGGAGTACGAGCTTTCGCAGAAGGGTCTGGAGCCCTACAGCACCGAGGGTCACGACACCAAGAACTGGGTGCTGCTGGATTACTCCAACGTCATCGTGCACGTCTTTGTGCCCAACAGCCGCGCCTACTATGATCTGGAACACCTGTGGGCAGACGGCGAGCCGGTGGACATCTCGGAGTACCTGACCCCGGATAGCAGCATTGAATAATTAAGGCAAAAAGGTTTGCTTCTGGCAGAACCCGCTCCGTTATTGCGGCGCAATAGGGAAAGTTGGCAGAAAAGCTCCCCCCTCGGGGGAGCTGGCAGGGCGAATGCCCTGACTGAGAGGGTTTATACCGGAAGCACCTTAAAAGCATACGCCCCCAAGCAACGGTATTTTGGTTAAAGTCTGGAGCTGATTACAAACATGAAGTATGATTACAAGGCTGTTGAAGCCAAGTGGCAGAAGGTGTGGGAGGACGAAAAGACCTTCCATGTTGAGATCGACCACAAAAAACCCAAGTTCTATGCCCTTGTGGAGTTCCCGTATCCTTCGGGTGCGGGCCTGCACGTCGGCCATCCCCGCAGCTACACCGCGCTGGACGTGGTAAGCCGCAAGCGCCGTAAAAACGGCTACAATGTGCTGTACCCCATGGGCTGGGATGCCTTCGGTCTGCCCACCGAAAACTTCGCCATGAAGAACCACATCCACCCGGCTATCGTCACCAAGAGCAACGTGGATCATTTCCGCAGCCAGCTCAAGGCGCTGGGCTTCTCCTTTGACTGGGATCGCGAGATCAACACCACCGACCCCGAGTACTACAAGTGGACCCAGTGGATCTTCCTGCAGCTGTACAAGCACGGTCTGGCTTACAAGAAGGAAATGAACGTCAACTGGTGTACCGGCTGCAAGTGCGTGCTGGCAAACGAGGAAGTTGTCAACGGCGTGTGCGAGCGCTGCGGCAGCGAGGTGGTGCACCGCGTCAAGAGCCAGTGGATGCTCAAGATCACCGCTTATGCCGATAAGCTGATCGACGGCTTGGACGGTTTGGATTACATCGAGCGCGTGGCCACCCAGCAGAAGAACTGGATCGGCCGCAGCCACGGCGCAGAAGTGAACTTCGGCACCACCGCAGGGGACACCCTGACCGTGTACACCACCCGCTGCGATACCCTGTTCGGCGCTACCTACATGGTCATCTCCCCGGAGCATGCCCTGCTCAAGGAATGGCTGGAAAAGGGCATCATCAAAAACGCCGATGCCGTCAAGGCTTATCAGGCCGAAGCTGCCCGCAAGAGCGACTTTGAGCGCAGCGAGCTGAACAAGGAAAAGACCGGCGTGCAGCTGGACGGCGTGATGGGCATCAACCCGGTCAACGAGACCGAGATTCCCATCTTCATCTCCGACTACGTTCTGTCCACCTACGGCACCGGCGCCATCATGGCCGTGCCCGCCCACGATACCCGCGACTGGGAGTTCGCCAAGAAGTTCGGCCTGCCCATCATTGAGGTGGTCAAGGGCAACACCCCGTCCAATCTGGATGAGGCTGCCTTTACCGATGTTGCCACCGGCACGCTGGTCAACTCCGGCTTCCTGAACGGCCTGTCCGTGGTCGATGCCAAAAAGAAGATGATCACTTGGCTGGAAGAGACCGGCAAGGGCCGTGATAAGGTCAACTACAAGCTGCGCGACTGGGTGTTCAGCCGTCAGCGTTACTGGGGCGAGCCCATCCCCATGGTGCACTGCGATAAGTGCGGCTGGCAGCCCCTGCCCGAGAGCAGCCTGCCGCTGACCCTGCCGGACATCACCGACTTTGAGCCGGGTCCGGACGGCGAGTCCCCGCTGGCACGCCATAAGGACTGGGTCAAGACCACCTGTCCCTGCTGCGGCGGCCCCGCTACCCGCGAGACCGACACCATGCCCCAGTGGGCAGGTTCCTCCTGGTACTTCCTGCGCTATATGGACCCCCACTGCAAGGATGCTCTGGCCTCCAAGGAAGCACTGGAATACTGGTCTCCGGTGGACTGGTACAACGGCGGCATGGAGCACACCACCCTGCATTTGCTGTACAGCCGCTTCTGGCATAAGTTCCTGTACGATATCGGTGTGGTGCCCACGGCAGAGCCCTACCAGAAGCGTACCGCTCACGGCATGATCCTTGGCCTGAACCCCCACAGCTTTGTCAACCTGCCCGCAGAGGAGCAGGAGAAGCTGCTGAAGGAGTACGGCAGCCAGAAGGCCGCCGAGAAGGCACTGGAAGAGAAGTATGGCGAGATGGCACGCCATCCCATCGTGAAGATGTCCAAGAGCCTTGGCAACGTCATCAACCCCGACGAGGTGGTGGACCAGTACGGTGCCGACACCATGCGTCTGTACGAGATGTTCATGGGCGATTTTGAGCAGGCTGCACCGTGGCAGACTTCTGCCATCGCGGGCTGCAACCGCTTCCTCGACCGCGTGTGGGCACTGAGCGACAAGCTGGTGGAGGGCGAGGGTTACCGCCCCGCCATGGAGACTCTGATGCACCAGACCATCAAGAAGGTCAGCGCAGATATCGAGAGCCTGAAGATGAACACCGCCATTGCCCAGCTGATGACGCTGGTCAACGCCCTGTACGACAACGGCGGCGCGACCAAGGCCGAGTTTGAGACGCTGGTGCAGCTGCTGAACCCCTTCGCTCCCCACATGACCGAGGAACTGTGGGAGAAGCTGGGCCACAGCCACAACGAGCAGCTGGCTTACTATCCGTGGCCTGCCTACGAGGAAGCCAAGTGTGTGGAGGCTGCTGTGGAGATCGCCGTGCAGGTGAACGGCAAGGTGAAGGCACGCCTGAAGGTGCCCGCAGACATCACCGCCGAGGACGCCATTGCCACCGCCAAGGCAGACCCCGCTGTGGCTGCCGCACTGGAAGGCAAGCAGCTGGTCAAGGAGATCTACGTCAAGGGCCGTCTGGTCAATCTGGCTGCCAAGGGCTGAGAACTGCTGCTCCGCTGAATAAGCGTGAACATATCATCACCCGCAGAGGCGGATTTAGCGCAGGAAACACCCGGCAGCGTCTGTTCAAAAATCTTTCAAAAGTTTTGAGCAAAAACTTTCAAAAAAAGGTTGACGAACCGGATAAAATGCGCTATACTGTCTACTGTTAGTTACCATGTAACAACGAAATTCCTGCCTCACGGTCCAAGGGAGGGAATAAGATGTCGGAAATTCGTGTTAAAGAGGGCGAGTCGCTGGAAAGCGCACTGCGTCGCTTCAAGCGCAGCACTGCTCGCAGCGGTGTGCTCGCAGAGGTTCGTAAGCGCGAGGCTTACGAGAAGCCGTCTGTTAAGCGCAAGAAGAAGTCCGAAGCAGCCCGCAAGCGCAAGTTCAAGTAATTGATTGCTTGGAATCGCACGTTGCTTTAGATTTTAAACGCGTTGCTAACGCCGATGTAGGGGAGCCTGTTATACAGGTTCCCCTATTTTCATTTTAAAGCTGCTTTGCGCAGGGCAGACTGAGAGGGTCTATTTATGCTCATTACCCCCGAATATGTTTTTAAGGACGTTACCCATATCACGCCGGAATGGCTTGCCGCCAAGGGCATCACGGCGCTGGTGCTGGATATCGACAACACCCTGACCGCAGACCGCAGTCAGGAGCTGCCGGAGGAGGTGGCCGCGTGGCTTGCCGCCATGCGCAAGGCCGGGGTAAAGCTGACCATCGTCTCCAACGGTGCGGAAAAGCGGGTGCGCCCCTTTGCGGAAAAGCTGGGTCTTGCCTACCTGTACCGCGCCGCCAAGCCCCTGCCTTTTGCGCTGATGGTAGCACAGCACCGCATGGGCGTGAAACACCGCCAGATGGCCATGGTGGGCGACCAGCTTTACGCCGACCGCATGGTGGCGGCGCTGTACGGCATCCCCGGGCTGATGGTCATCCCCCGCGGGCCGGACTTGGGTGCCCAGGTCATCCTGAAACGCAAGTGGGAAAAGAAGCACTGGAAAAAGTACTACGACCGGGGAGGTAAGACCCTGTGAGTGAAGCTTGGAACATCCGGTTCGGCACCGCAGGCACCAGTGACAGCTTTGCCGCCCAAGGCTACAAAAGCAGTCTGGACGTGCCGGAGTACACCGCCAAAATGGGGCTGAACGCCTTTGAGTACCAGTGCGGGCGCGGGGTGCGTCTGGGGCTGGACAAGGCCGCCCGCATGGCTGCCCTTGCTGCGGAGCGGGACATCCTGTTCAGTGTCCATGCACCTTATTATATCAGCATGTCGAGTCTGGAAGAGGATAAGCGGCTGAACAGCATCCAGTACCTGCTGCAAAGCGCGGCGGTGTGCCGGGCACTGGGCGGCAGACGCATCATCTTCCACTCCGGCAGCTGCGGCAAACAGAGCCGGGAGGCGGCGCTGGAAAAGGCGCTGGATACCATGCGCCGCGCTGTGGCTGCGCTGGACGAGGCGGGCTTTGAGGATATGACCCTGTGCCCGGAGACCATGGGCAAGGTAGGACAGCTGGGCACGCTGGACGAGGTGCTGACGCTGTGCGGCGTGGACAGCCGCATTACCCCCTGCATCGACTTCGGCCACCTGAACGCCCGCACGCTGGGCGGCATCCAGACCAAGGCGGACTATGCCGCCATTCTGGACCGCATGGCTGAGGTGCTGGGCGATGACCGTGCCCGGCAGTTCCATGTGCACTTTTCCCGCATCGAGTACTCGGCGGGCGGCGAAAAGCGCCACTGGACCTTTGCCGATACTCAGTTCGGCCCGGAGCCCCAGCCCCTGATGGAGCTGCTGGCAGAGCGGCAGCTGACCCCGGTGGTCATCTGTGAGAGCGCGGGCACACAGGCCGAGGACGCGCAGACGATGCAGCAAATGTACCGCGCAGCGCGGAATGTGTAAAAGATTTTGTGTTTTTATCGTCTTTTTTGCCCAAACCCCTTGCCAAACAGGGACAGATTGGGTAAAATAAATAGAGATATGCGTTAAGCATCTGAGATTAAATTTATGGAGGAATTCCTATGATTTCTGCAGGCGAGTTTCGCAATGGCGTGACCTTTGAGCAGGACGGCCAGGTTCTTCAGGTCGTTGAGTTCCAGCACGTCAAGCCCGGCAAGGGCGCTGCCTTTGTCCGTACCAAGACCAAGAACGTCATCACCGGTTCTGTGGTCGAGACCAGCTACAACCCCACCGCAAAGTTCCCGCAGGCTTTCATCGAGCGTAAGGACGTGACCTACAGCTACGAGGACGGCGATCTGTACCACTTCATGGATGTTGAGACCTACGACGACATTCCTGTCGGCGCGGCTGACGTGCCCGATAACTTCAAGTTCTGCAAGGAGAACGAGCTGTGCAAGCTGCTGAGCTACAAGGGCAAGGTGTTCAGCGTCGAGATCCCCAACTTCATCGAGCTGGAAGTCACCCAGACCGAGCCGGGTGTCAAGGGCAACACTGCTACCAACACCCTGAAGCCCGCTACCGTTGAGACCGGTGCCGAGATCCGTGTGCCTCTGTTCATCAACGAGGGCGATCACATCCGCATCGATACCCGCACCGGCGAGTATATGGAGCGCGTCTGATCATTTGTCGCATACCGGGCAGCGGGCAACCGCTTGCCCGGTTTTTGTATCATACACAAGGAGGGCATTTCAGATGGAACTGAACAAGAAAGCAGCCTACCTGCAGGGCCTGGTGGACGGTCTGGGCGTGGATGAGAGCACCAAAGAGGGCAAGATCATCAAGGCCATGGCCGCGTTGCTGGGCGAGATGGCCGATGCCATTGCCGCCATGGACGAGGATCTGACCCAAGCCTACGACCAGATCAACGATCTGAGCGAGGAGCTGGAGGATCTGGAAGCCGACCTGTACGAGGACGAGGATGCCGAGGACGACGACGCAGCCGATGAGGATGAGGATGCGGGAGATGACGACATCGCCAGCGAGCCCTTCTATGAGGTAGCCTGCCCCGCCTGCGGCGAGACCGTCTACGTCAGCGAGGATGATCTGGATGCAGGCGAAGCTAACTGCGCCCACTGCGGTGTAACCTTTGAGGTCGCACTGGAAGGCGAGGAGGACGAAGCCAAGGACGCCCCTGTGCAGTACGAGGTGACCTGCCCCGCCTGCGGAAAGACCGCCGTATTTGAGGAGGATGAGCTGCTGGACGGCGCACCCAAGTGCCCCAACTGCGGTGAGCCGCTGGACTTTGAGGTGACCGAGGAGTAAACGCTTCTTCATCGCCCGTGAAAAGGCAATTTTGGAAAATCCGCAGATTTTCCAAAATTGCAATCTAAAAAAGCAATTCCTATGAATATGGCCAAAGCGCACGCGAAGGCCATTCCAAATCGTCCCTGTAAAAACGCAATGCCGGGCAGTCCGCAGACTGTCCGGCATTGTTCATTTTAATTTGGTTCAGCGGTTCTCGTTGGCCTTCTGCAGCCAGATGCCGCCGATGTCCAGCGCGTTGTACAGGCCGTGCTTGGTGGTCTGACGCGCTACGCGCTCCTGCGGTGCCTTGGTAGTATCCGTAGAAAGCAGCATCAGGTGTACCTTGTCGGCTACCTGCTGCTCGCCCACCGGGGTGGTGGTCAAAATCTGCAGATACAACACATAGGGATCGGTCATGCTGCCGTAATACAGCTCGTTGTCCTTGCGGACGAGGGGCTTGCCTTTATAAGTCAATTTCGGTGTATATGCCATCGTGAAAGCCTCCCTGTCGTTTGATTCATCTTAGTATAACACATTCTGCCTATGGGATGCAAGCGTTTGCGGCAGTGCTCTGTCAGTTTTGCACCAAAACAGCCCCGTACCGTGCAAAACCGGCAGCACATTTTTGGCAAATGGGGTTTGCTGTTGGGTGCAGTTATGCTATACTATAAATAGAACAGCCCGCATTCCGGGCCGGAAGTGAGGGAACGACAATGGCAGATTATCAGGAATACCGGCGGCGCATCCTGCACCGGCGCTGGCGCAGGATGTTTATCATCGTTGCTCTGCTGGCGCTTCTGGCTCTGCTGAGCGCCATCGGCATCCTGTGGAAGGTGCTGCACCGGGAGCGCGTGGATACCGCCCTGAGCCAGAACACCATTCTGCGGCAGGTGACCACGGACAACACATGGAACACGGTCAGCTATCCGCTGGCGCGGCAGCTGCGGGTACAGACACTGGAAGACAGCACCGAGACCGCGCTGGACTTTCGCATGGCGGCGCTGCCGGCCAGTGCCCCGGTGGAGAAAAGCTGGTTTGCGCAGGCCAGCTTTGTGGGCGACAGCCTGACGCAGGGCTTGCAGATCTACGATACCGGTCTGCCCGGGGCGCAGTTCTGTGCCTATAAGGGGGTAGGCCCCAACGCCTTTGTCAACGGCACCAGCTGCAAGCGGGTGGATGGCGTGACAGAGATCCCGCTGGACGCGCTGACCGCGCAGCAGCCCAAGGCCGTCTATGTGCTGCTGGGCAGCAATGTGCTGGGGCAGGACACCGACTACACCAGCTTTCTGACCTACTACCGTTTGATGCTGGATATGATCAGTCAGGCGCTGCCGGATGCAAAGATCTATGTGCAGTCCATCACGCCGGTGCGGCCGGAGGTGAGCGCACAGGCAAACCACGCAGGGCTGAACCGCGACCGTCTGTGCCACATCAACAACGAACTTGCCGCCATTGCACTGGAAAAGAACTGCTATTTCCTCAACCTGTGGGAAGTACTGGCGGATGAAAACGGCGACCTGATCGAAAGCTACGCCCAGCCGGACGGCTACCATATCAAGCCGGAGGGCTACGCTGTATGGGTAGACTACCTTTGCAGCCACACCATGGAGTGAAAATACAAAAGGCGCTGTCCTCGCGGACAGCGCCTTTTGTGCTTTATCGGGCTTTTTTATCAGAACAGGCCGGTGATCTTGCCGTCGGCGTCCACATCGATGTTCACGGCGGCGGGCTTTTTGGGCAGGCCGGGCATGGTCATGATGTTGCCGCAGATCACCACCACGAAGCCTGCACCGGCTGCCAGACGCACCTCGCGCACCTCCATGGTAAAGCCGGTGGGTGCACCGGTCAGCTTGGCGTTGTCGCTGAAGCTGTACTGGGTCTTGGCGATGCACACGGGCAGGTTGCCGTAGCCCATCTCGGTCAGCTCGGCCAGCGTCTTGCTGGCGGCGGCGCTGTAATTCACGCCGTCGGCGCGGTAGATCTTGGTGGCAATGGCGTTGATCTTGTCCTTCAGGGGCATCTCCAGCGGGTAGGTGTACTGGATGGGACGATCCTCCAGAATCTCAAGCACCTTCTCAGCCAGTGCCTTGCCGCCCTCGCCGCCCTTGGCGAACACCTCGCTCAGCACGCAGGGCACGCCCTGCTCGGCGCAGACCTGCTCCACATAAGCCTGCTCCTCGGCGGTGTCGGTGGGGAAGGCGTTGATAGCCACCACCACCGGCAGACCGAAGCCGTTCTTCAGGTTGTCGATGTGGCGGATCAGGTTGGAAGCACCGGCCTTGACGGCCTCGAGGTTGGGCTGGTTCAGGTCTGCCTTGGCTACGCCGCCGTGGCTCTTGAGGGCACGCACGGTAGCCACCAGCACACAGGCAGAGGGGGCAATACCGGCATAGCGGCACTTGATATCCAAGAACTTCTCCGCACCCAGATCAGCGCCGAAGCCTGCCTCGGTGATGGTGTAGTCTGCCAGCGAGAGGCTGAGCTTGGTGGCCAGCACGCTGTTGCAGCCGTGGGCAATATTGGCAAAGGGACCGCCGTGGATGATGGCGGGGTTGTTTTCCAGCGTCTGCACAAGGTTCGGGTCCAGTGCGTCCTTCAGCAGGGCGGTCATGGCACCGGCTGCGCCGATCTCACCGGCGGTCACCGGCTTGCCGTCGTAGGTATAGGCGCACACGATGCGGGACAGCCGCTCCTTCAAATCGGAGATGCTGGTGGCAAGGCAGAAGATGGCCATGACTTCGCTGGCCACGGTGATGTCAAAGCCATCCTCGCGGGGGGTGCCGTTCACCTTGCCGCCCAGACCGTCCACGATGAACCGCAGCTGCCGGTCGTTCATGTCCATGCAGCGCTTCCAGGTGATGCGGCGGGGATCGATATTCAGCGGGTTGCCCTGCTGGATGCTGTTGTCGATCATGGCAGCCAGCAGGTTGTTGGCGGTGCCAATGGCGTGCAGGTCACCGGTAAAGTGCAGGTTGATATCCTCCATGGGCACCACCTGTGCGTAGCCGCCGCCGGCAGCGCCGCCCTTTACGCCGAACACGGGGCCAAGGCTGGGCTCGCGCAGGCAGAGCATGGTCTTTTTGCCCAGCGCGTTCATGGCGTCGGCCAGACCTACGCTGGTGGTGGTCTTGCCCTCACCGGCGGGGGTGGGGCTGATGGCAGTGACAAGGATCAGCTTGCCCTGCTTTTTGGCGTTGTGGATCAGCCGGTGGTCGATCTTGGCCTTGTAGCGGCCATAGGGGATCACACTTTCCTCCTCCAGACCCAGCTGAGCTGCGATCTGGGTGATGGGCTTCATTCTGGCTTCCTGCGCGATCTCGATATCGGTCTTCATACAGACATCCTCCTTGATAGCAAAAAAGGGCAGCTTTGCGCAGCAATTGCGCAAGGCTGCCCAGACGGTCGGCATTGACATCCCCAGCACCCCTGCACTGTGGTGCTCCACAAGGTTCCGTCAGCAGGGATGCGGTCTATGCTGTAAAGATAGCACACCACCGGGGTGTTTGTCAAGGAGGTACAGTTACAAAAATCACCCATAAATGCATAAAATTTTTTGCGTTATCCAGGGGTTTGTGCTATACTTATTCTGGGTTATTATGAAAACAACGACAGAAAGCAGGAAATCCGTTTATGCTGCAAAATCCTCAGTTACATTATCTGGACAACGCGGCCACCACCATCGTAGCGCCGGAGGTGGCGGACGTCATCGACAAGGCCATGCGGGAGCACTGGGCAAACCCTTCCAGCCTGTACGGCCCGGGCGCGCGCAGTGAAGAAGCTCTGAACGCCGCCCGCGCCGCCGTAGCGCGCACGCTGGGCTGCAAAAGCCGGGAACTGTACTTTACCTCCTGCGGCAGCGAGAGCAACAATCTGGCGCTGCTGGGCGCGGTGCAGACCCGCACCTTCGGCAAGGGCATCGTGGTGTCCGGCTTCGAGCACCCCAGTGTGCAGCGGCCGTTGGAGCGGCTGGCAAAGCAGGGCTACGACGTTACTGTGGTAGCTCCCCGGGCAGACGGCACGCTGGACATTGCCGCCATGCTGGAGCGGGTGGACAAGAACACCATCCTTGTGGCGTGCATGATGGTGAACAACGAGATCGGTACCCGCAACGATGTGGAGCGCCTTGCCGCCGAGGTAAAGCGCCGCAACAGCCGCACCATCGTCCATGTGGACGCGGTACAGGCGTGGATGCGCGTGCCCATCAAGCTGGACAACATCGATACGCTCTCGGTGAGCGGCCACAAAATCCACGCACCCAAGGGCATTGGTGCGCTTTACCTTTCCGACCGGCTGGTGCAGGCCTTCCAGCCGCCCTATCTGGGCGGCGAGCAGGAGCGGCAGATGCGCCCCGGCACCGAAAACCTGCCCTACGCCATGGGTCTGGCCGCAGCGGCTACCCGTCTGGCAAAGACCATGAAGAGCCGGGACACTGCCATGCGTGCGCTGAACCGGCAGCTGCGGGAGGGGCTGAAAGCCTTCCCGGAGGTAGTCATCAACAGCCCGGAGAACGCCGTGCCCGAGGTGCTGAACTTCAGCGAGATGTGCATCAAGAGCGAGACCATGCTGGCTTTTCTGGCCGAAGAGCAGATCTACGTCTCCTCGGCCAGCGCCTGCGGCCGCGGTCAGCCCAGCCACACGCTGGCAGCCATGGGGCGCGACCCGCTTGCCATCGATACCGCCATCCGGGTGTCCTTCTGCGCCGACAACACCCCGGAGGATGTGGATGCTTTCCTCAACCGCTTCGAGGACGGCATGAAGCATTTGCAGAAGATCAGAAAGTAAAAACGGAAGCCGCAGAACGGCTGACAGTTTCTCTGAGGACCGTCCGCTGGGGTGGGACCCTGTTGCCCGCAGGGCAATAGGGCGGGCGATGGAATGGCTTGCAACAGCAACGACCGCCGCCAGCGGCGGAAACAGAGAGTTGCTGTTGGGGCAGCGGCCAGCAAGACGCAAGTGCCGCCCAAGGCACGATGCGAATGCTGGGTGCCGCAACCCGAACTCGTGTCCGAAGAGAAAGCTGTCAGCCGTTCTATGGGAAGATGCAGTTTGCCTGCGCGACCCCAATGCGTGAAAGGGTGAATGGAAAATGACCGCAGTCATTTTCCATTCACAGATAAAAATAATTCATCCGCTGAATATGGCCAGAGCGAAAGCGGAGGCCATTATAAATCCTACATCAGGAGATGCAACATTTATGAAGGAAATTATTATGGGCTATCAGGGCGAGATGTCCCTGAAAGGCCTCAATCGCAACCAGTTCGAAGCAGCCATGATGAAGATCCTGCGCTACCGTCTTAAGACGGTGGGCAAGTTCAAGGTGTACTGCACCCAGTCTACCTTTTATATGGAGCCCGAGGAAGAGGACGTGGATATGGATCTTGCCTTTGAGCGGGTCAGCAAGGTGTTCGGCCTTGCCGCGCTCAGCCGCGCCGTGGTGTGCGAAAAGGATTTTGATACCATCTGCCAGACCGCCGAGGACTATCTGGGCAGCGCGCTGCACGGCATCCGTACCTTCAAGGTGGAAGCCCGCCGCGCCGACAAGACCTACCCCATGACCAGTCCGGAACTGATGCGGGAACTGGGTGCTTACCTGCTGGGCAAGCACAACTACCTGAAGGTGGATGTGCATAACCCGCAGTTCAAGGTCATTGTGGAGATTCGAGATTACGGTGCGTATATTCACGGCCCAAAAATACCGGGTGAGGGCGGTCTGCCCGTGGGCACCAGCGGCCGTGCCCTGAATATGCTCTCCGGCGGCATCGACAGCCCGGTGGCAGCTTATCGCATGGCAAAGCGCGGTCTGGCACTGGATTACATTCATTTCGCGTCCCCTCCGTATACTTCTGAGCGCGCAAAACTAAAAGTAAAGGCTCTGGCACAGCTCATCACCGTGTATACCGGCAGCGCCAACCTGTTTGTAGTGCCCTACACAAAACCCCAGGAATACATTCGGGATAATGCTCCGGATGTGCTGTTCACGGTGCTGATGCGCCGCAGCATGATGCGCATTGCAAACGTGATTGCCAAAAAGCAGGGCTGTGAAGCGCTGGTCACCGGCGAAAGTCTGGCACAGGTGGCAAGCCAGACCGTCAAGGCGCTGCAGTGCACCGATGCTGCACAGGACCTGCCCATCCTGCGCCCGCTCATCGGTATGGACAAGACCGAGATCATCGAGACCTCCCGCCATATCAATACCTTTGAGACCAGCATCCTGCCCTATGAGGACTGCTGCACCATCTTCACCCCGCCGCACCCGAAGATCCGCCCCGAGCTGGAGGAGATCCTTGCCGCCGAAGCCGCCATGCCCGGCCTTGCCGCGCTGGAAGCCGAAGCCGCAGAGCAGACCGAGCGCATCCGGGTGCGCATCACCGATCAGGTAGAATTCGAGGGTTGATTTGTCCATGACAGCAGAGATCATCAGTGTGGGTACCGAGCTGCTGCTCGGCAACATTCTTAACACCAATGCCCAGTACCTCAGCCGGGAGCTGGCTGAACTGGGCATCACCGTCCGGCGGCAGAGCACCATCGGCGATAACCATGGCCGTCTGGCGGATTTTGTCAACGAGGCAAAGCAGCGGTGCGACCTGCTGGTGTTCACCGGTGGGCTGGGCCCCACGGCGGACGACCTGACCAAGGAGACGGTGGCCGCCTGCTTTGGCGATACCCTTACCTTTGACCCGGAGGAGTGGCAGAAGATCGTGGACTTCTTTACCCGCACCGGGCGCGAGACCACCCCCAACAACCGCAAGCAGGCCATGGTGCCGGTGCATGGGCATAAGGTGGTCAACCACCACGGCACCGCGCCGGGCGCATGGTTCGAGCAGGACGGTCACTGTGCTGTGCTGATGCCCGGCGTGCCCCATGAGATGAAGGCCATGTGGGAGGAAAGCGTACGCCCGCTGCTGCTGGCGCGGCAGAGCTGCGCCCTGCACAGCCTGACGCTGCGGGTGCTGGGCGGCGAGAGCAATCTGGAGTACCGGGTGCGTGCGCTGCTGGAAAACCCGAACCCCACCGCCGCCATCTACTGCAAGACCGGCGAGTGCGAGATCCGCATCACCGCCCGGGCGCAGAATGACGCCGAGGCGCAGACCATGTGCCGAGCCTACGCCAAAAAGTTCTATGATCTGCTGGGCGATGCGGTGTATGATGAGGATGTCGCCGGACTGGAAGAGACGGTGGTGCATACGCTGCAGGCCAACGGCCTGACCATTGCCACCGCCGAAAGCTGCACCGGCGGCATGATCGCCCAGCGCCTGACCAGTGTGTCCGGCGCAAGCGAGGTGTTCGGCTACGGCTTTGTGACCTACTGGGAGCAGGCCAAGGCGAAGCTTGTCGGGGTAGACCCGGCGGTCATTGCGCAATATAATGTGGTGTCGGCTCCCGTGGCGGCGCAGATGGCGCTGGGCGCGGCAAAGGCCGCCGGTGCAGATATCGCGGTCAGCGTTACCGGTCTGGCAGGCCCCGGCGGCGGCGATGCCGTCCGGCCTGTGGGCACGGTGTATCTGGGCGCTGCCCGGGGAGATAAGGCGTATGTGAAAAAGCTGTTCGTCTCCCGTCCGGACCGTGCGCTCATCCGCGCCCGCGCCGCACAGACTGCGCTGGAACTGGCGCTGCGGCTGGCACAGGGCAAGACCCCTGCCGGTACGCAGGTGCTGGCCGAAAGCGCACAGCATGACCCCGCCGCCCTGACCGCCTTGGACGAGACCCTGCGGGCAGAGTAAGGGCGGCCCCTGCGGCCGCAGGGGGGATGCGTCATGACAAATAAGGAAGAGCGCCCGGCAGGCTGCGTGCTGCGGCTGTTCGGTGCACCGGAGCAGACCGTGCAAAAGGCTGTGGAAGCCCTGCCGGACACTTGGCAGGGCACGGTGCACTGCCGCAGCCGGGGTGCGGAAACACTGGTGGCGCTGCAAAGCAGCACCCCGCAGCAGCTGCACCGGGCGGTACAGCAGTTGCGGACAAGACTTGCCCCGGCACTGTACGGGGAAGGGGAGCAGACCCTTGCCGCTGCCGCAGTGCAGGCGCTGGAACAGCACCGCAAGCTGCTGGTGTGCAGTGATACCGCTGCAGGAGCGCTGCTGGAGACCCGGCTGGAAAACCTTCCCGGCGCGGAAAAGGTATTCGATTTTGGCGCCATGAGCTACGCCAATACCGCGCTCACCGCCCGGCTCAGCCGCAAGCTGCGCAAGGCGCCGCAGGCAGAGCCTGCCCGCACACTGGCGCGGGTGCAGGTCATGCAGAAGCTGACCGGTGCCGCGCTGGCGGTGGGCTGTGTGGAACTGCCCCAAAGCCGCCTGCTACTGGTGGGCAGCAAAAAGGGCTGCTGGCTGCGGTGCGTATCGCCGGACGAGAATCCCGGGCTGTGGCTGCTGGATATGCTGCGCCGCGCCGCCTGTGGTCTGCCGCAGGCTGGGGGCACAAACTGGCAGCCCTATGGCAGAGCCGTGCCGGATGCAGCCCTGACCCCTGCCTCCCTCACGGCGGAACAGTCTGCATCGCCGCGCCCGAAGCGCCGCAGGCTGGGCAAGGCACTGGTGGTGCTTTTGCTGCTGGCACTGGCAGCACTGGCTGCGGGCTGGTATTATACCGGCGGCGACCTTGCCGCCCTGCCCCAAAAGCTGCAAAGCCTTGGCGCAGAAAGCCTGCCCCACGCCGGGGCAAAGCTGGTGTGAGCGCTGCGTTGGCGCTTTCACTTTCAATAGAGAAAAAACCAAGCCCGGAGGGTTCGTAAACCTTCCGGGCTTGGTTTTTGCACTGGCGTCCCCGATGTGATTCGAACACACGGCCTTCCGCTTAGGAGGCGGACGCTCTATCCAGCTGAGCTACGGAGACACAGTTCTGCATCCTTGGGGCAGAAAACCCCAAAAATACAGTACCATATTATAATACCGCAACCGGGCTGTAAAATCAAGTTGAACCTGCGGGCAAAATGGTGTATGCTATAAAGGAATGCAAAGCGGCTGCGTGCTGCGCAGGGAGGATGCTATGGAAAAGATAAAAAATATCCGCAAAAGGCTGCGGCACCAGAGGTCGGTTCGGCGGAGAAAGCTGGGACTGAGCACCCCGACCCAGATCATCTGCGTCAGCTTTATTGCTGTCATCGCGCTGGGCACGCTCCTGCTCACCCTGCCCATTGCCAGCAGGCACGGGCGGCTGGATGTGCTCAACGCCATGTTCACAGCCACCAGCGCCACCTGCGTCACCGGTCTGGTGGTGCGGGATACGTGGACGCAGTTCACATGGTTCGGGCAGGCAGTGGTGCTGCTGCTCATTCAGGTGGGCGGCCTTGGTCTTGTTACCCTTACCAGCTTTTTTGCGCTGGCCATGCGCCGACGCATGGGCTTCCGGGATCTGCGGTTGCTGGGCGAGAGCGTCTCGGCAGACGGCTACGATCAGGCCAAAAGCGTGCTGAAGATCGTGGTGGGGCTGGCAGCGATGTTTGAAGGCATCGGCATTCTGCTGCTGATGTTCGCCTTTGTGCCGCAGTTCGGGCTGGAGGGCGTCTGGATCAGCGTATTCACCGCCATTTCGGCCTTCTGCAATGCGGGCTTTGACCTGTTCGGACGGTTCGGGGCGTACTCCTCGCTGGTGCCCTATGTCAACAACTACTATGTGCAGGCGGTGATCATGTTCATGATCATCTCCGGCGGTCTGGGCTTTATGGTCTGGGTGGAGCTGTGCCAGTGGTACCAGAAACGCCGCCTGTCCCTGCACGCCAAGGTGGTGCTGTCCTTCTCGGTGATCCTGTGGCTGGGCGGCGCGCTGGGGCTGGGACTGATGGAGTGGAACAACCCCGCCACGCTGGGCGGACTGTCGGTGCCCGGCAAGGTGATGGCTTCACTGTTCCAGTCGGTATCCACCCGTACCGCCGGCATGAACACCGTGGATCTGGCCTCCTGCGGCACCCTGAGCAAGCTGCTCATGAGCGTGCTGCAATTCATCGGCGCAGCGCCCGGCTCTACCGGCGGCGGCGTGAAGGTGACCACCTTCGCTGTCATCATCCTGACCATCCGCAGCGTGGCGCAGGGACGCGATGACTGTGTGATCGCTGACCATCATATCGAGTCCAAGACCGTCTACCGCGCCCTGACCATTATCGTGCTGGGCGCTGTGGCGGTCATCGGCTCGGCCATTGTGGTGTACTACAACACCTCGGACGCCGTGTCCGTGGTGGATGCCATCTTCGAGTCCTGCTCGGCCTTTGGTACGGTGGGCCTTTCCGTAGGCGTAACCAGCCAGCTGAACAACGGGGCAAAGATCCTGTATATGCTGGTCATGTTCATGGGCCGTGTGGGCCCGGTGGCCTTTGCCATGAGCCTGACCGCCAAACCGGACGACAACAAGCGCAGGATCATGCCGGTGGGGCATATCAACGTAGGTTAAATGAAAACAGGCGGCTGCACAAAGCATTGTGCAGCCGCCGCTTTTATGTTGAACGATAGGGACAGACCGTTTTCACGCTGAAAGTTTTTTCGCAGAAAAAGCAGATCACTCTGCGTACAGGGAAATGATATTCAGCACGATCTCGGTGCAGCGGTCCATCCGCTCCACGGTGGTGCACTCGCACACGCCGTGGAAGTTGAAGCCGCCAGTGCCCAGATTGGGGCAGGGCAGCCCCATCCAGCTCAGGGTAGCGCCATCGGTGCCGCCGCGCACGGGCACCTCCACCGGCTCCAGACCGGCCATGCGCACAGCCTTGCGGGCAGTCTCGATGAGGTGGAAGTGGGGCTTGATCTTTTCCAGCATATTGCGGTAGCTGTCCTTGATCTCCACTTCCACGGTGCCTGCGCCGTACTTGCCGTTCAGGTAATCGGCAATGTCCTGCATATTGTCCTTTTTGAACTGCAGCTTGGCGGCATCGTGGTCGCGCAGGATGTAGCCCAGCTTTGCGGTGGTGACATCGCCGTACATCTGGCACAGGTGGTAGAAGCCCTGACGCCCCTCGGTGGTCTCGGGACGTGCCATCACGGGCAGAGCGCCGTGGAACTCCATGGCAACGTTGGAAGCGTTGATCATGGTGTCCTTGGCAGAGCCGGGGTGCACCGAGAAGCCGTGGATGGTCACGGTGGCGGCAGCAGCGTTGAAGTTCTCGTACTCGATGTCGCCGGCATCGCCGCCATCCACCGTGTAGGCAAAGTCTGCGCCAAAGCCGGGGATATCGAACAGGTCGGCACCCTCACCGATCTCCTCGTCCGGGGTAAAGCCGATGCACAGCTTGCCGTGGGGGCGGCCCTCGCGGATGACGGTCTCCACAGCGGTCATGATCTCAGCCACACCGGCCTTATCGTCTGCACCCAGCAGGGTGGTGCCGTCGGTGGTGATCAGGGTCTCGCCCTTCATGGAGGCAAGGAAGGGGAAGGCAGAAACCTTCATCACCTTGCCGGTGGCGGGCAGCACCACGTCGCCGCCGTCGTAGTTCTCGTGCAGGATGGGGTTCACGTTCTCGCCGCTGGCATCTGGGGCGGTGTCCATGTGGGCAATCAGACCCAGTGCGGGCTTTTCCTCGCAGCCGGGGGTGGCGGGCAGGGAACCGTAGACGTAGCAGTGCTCGTCCACCCGGGCATCCTCCACGCCCAGAGCCTTCAGTTCCTCCACCAGCTTGTGAGCCAGATCAAACTCCCGCGCAGCGGAAGGATGGGTGCCGGACTCCGGGTCCGAGGTGGTGTAGACCTTGACGTAATCAAGCAGTCGTTCATAGGCGCGCATAACAAAGCACACTCCTTTAACAATATTGAAGGACCGCAGCTTTGCGATCCAGCTCTTATCATACCCTGTTTTTCCTGTTTTGACAACCTTTTTTGCGCACTTGGGACAGAAAGCGCAGCTTCAACGGCAAAATTTACCGTAAAAAACCGCTCGCCAACCCTTTTGCGCTGCCCATAACATAAAAAGAGACACCGGAAAGTCAGCAGACTTTCCGGTGTCTCGCTTTTCTCAGTGTTTCCTCTTGCGGGCAGGGGTCAGCCCAGACAGACGCCCATGCGGCGTGCCACGCTCAGCAGCTCGCAGTTTTCGGGCACATTGCGGGTCTTACCGGCAATGTCTGCCAGACGGTTCTCGGTCACCCGGCGGTTCACCATGGCCACGGTCACGCCGTAGCGCTCCACCTCTACCAGCTGTGCGGCATAGCTGCCGAACTGGGTGGCCAGCACACGGTCGTAGGCGCTGGGGCTGCCGCCGCGCTGCATATGACCCGGGATGCACACGCGGGTCTCCATGCCGGTCTTTTTCTGCACGGCCTGTGCAATGCGGTTGGTGGCGGTGGTGCCAAGGCCGGCCTCGGCACGCTTGGCCATCCAGTCCTTGCGCTTCATGCGAGCTTCCTCGGTGTTGATGGCACCCTCGGCCACGGCAAGGATAGAGAAGTTGGACCCCTTCTTGGCGCGGCGCTCCACGGCCTCGCACACGCGGTCGATATCGTAGGGCAGCTCCGGCAGCAGAATGATGTCCGCACCACCGGCAATGCCAGAGTACAGGGTAAGCCAACCCGCCTTGTTGCCCATGATCTCAATGCACATCACGCGGCTGTGGCTGCCGGCGGTGGTGTGGATGCGGTCGATGACGTCCGTGGCAATGTCCACAGCGGTGTGGAAGCCGAAAGTCACATCGGTGCCGTAGATATCGTTGTCAATGGTCTTGGGCAGGCCGATGATGTTCAGCCCCTCCTGCGAGAGCAGGTTGGCGGTCTTGTGGGTGCCGTTGCCGCCCAGACACAGCAGGCAGTCCAGCTTTGCCGCCTTGTAGGTCTTTTTCATGGCGGCGACCTTATCAATGTTGTCGTCCTCCACCACACGCATCAGCTTGAAGGGGGTGCGCTTGGTGCCCAGAATGGTGCCGCCTAAGGTCAGGATGCCGCGGAAGTCGTCCTCGTTCATTTCACGGTAGTCGCCGTTGATCAGGCCGCTGTAACCGTTGGCGATGCCCACGATCTCCACGTTATCTCCCATGCGGGCGTACAGTGCTTTTGCAACGCCGCGGATGGTGGCGTTCAGGCCCGGACAATCGCCGCCGGAAGTCAGGATACCAACACGTTTTTTCATTCAAATACCCTCTTTCATTATCATTCAGGCAAAGCCGAACGGTCCGGCAAAGGGTGCCGGGCTGACCGGGGTCCTACCTTTTTGTAGTATTAGAGTATTCCGAAAGGGGAGTGCTGTCAAGAGAAAACCCAAAAATTTACAAGCCTGTGTGCATCGGAAAACCGCTGCGAAAACTTTTGCAGAAAAACTGAAAAAATGGTTGACAAGCAGCCCGCCGGCGTGTATAATATCCCTTGTCAGCAACGCACGGCGCGGCTGACACAACCGAATATTGGGGATTTGCATAGTGGTAGTGCGGTAGACTCTGACTCTACTTGTGGGAGTTCGATTCTCTCATCCCCAACCAGTTACCGCAGCCGAATAAGCTGCGGTATTTTCGGGGCATAGCGCAGTTGGTAGCGCGCCTCGTTCGGGACGAGGAGGCCGTGGGTTCAAATCCCGCTGCTCCGACCAAAAAGACCAGTGCACATTTGTGTACTGGTCTTTTTTTGCTTTTGCGCGCGAACAGGCTGTAAAAACAAGTGGCTCAGAAACACCGACAGGCGTTTCTGAGCCACTGATATCATATCGTTTCCAGCAGTGCGGGCAGCTGGGCAAGGTCGTCGATGACGTAGGGACTGACCTTTTCCAGCCGGGCGCGGGACTGATGCCCGCCGGTGTACAGCACACAAGTTGCACCGATGGCCGCAGCCACTGCGGCATCGTGGTCGGTGTCGCCGACCATCACACAGGCCGCCGGGTCGATGCCGGTGCGGCGCAGATAATCGGTGCCAAGCTGTACCTTGCTTACGCCGTAAATGTCCGCAAGGCCGAGCAACTCGGTAAAAAAGCCTTGCAGACCCCGGGCGGATACCTGCTCGATCAGGTAATCACGGCGGGAGGCGGAAAGCACAGCCTGCTGCCAGCCCATGCGAGCCAGCGTTTGCAGGGTGTCAACGGCGTGTGCCGTTACAGCGCAGCCGGGCACACCGGCGTTGTAGTGCTCCATAAAGCGTGCGGCAAGTTCCGGGTAGGGGTGCCGCGCAAAATCGAACCCGGCACAGCGGTAGTAGTCCTCGATGGGAAAGCCGAACAGCTCCCGGTAGGCAGCCAGATCGTACCGCTGGGGGTAGCCGTGGGTCTCCAGCATCCAGTTCAGGCAGCTGTGGGTAAAATCCACATCGTCCATCAGGGTACCGTTCCAGTCCCAGAAGATCATACCGTTTGGCTGCATGGAAACCTCCTTGCGTTATTCCGTCACAAACACCTTGCGCAGTGCGGCGTTGCTCTCGATCAACTTTACCAGCACAACGCCCAGCACGGTGCAGCTGATCAGCTCGCCGATGCCAACCGAGATGCCGTTGGTGATGCAGGCCAGCCAGATGGGGGCGCTGGACGTGGGGTCCGGGAACATCACGGCGATCTCAATACCGATGATTACCGCGTTGAACAGCACCGGGGGCAGGCTGGCGGCAATGGCCAGACCCTTGAAGCGCACATTGCGCAGTTTGTAGGTGACAAGGCAGGCCAGCAGGGTAGCCAGTGTGCCAAAGATCACATCCACGATGGTGGAGCCCAGCAGGTTTGCAAGGAAGCAACCCAGCACAACACCCACGATGTACTCAGCACCGAACACGGGCAGCAGGCACAGAGCCTCGGCCACACGCACCTGCACAGCACCATAGGAAAGGGGCTGCAGTGCCAGACACAGCACCACATAGATGGCTGCCACTACACCGCAGTGCACCAGCTTACGGACGGAAGAATTCTGATTCATGATAATACTCCAGCGGTTTGATTTTGACCGCACAGGAACCGCCAGCTCCTGTGGGTTTTGCCCAGCGCCGCTCGAGTGGCACCGGGGAGCCTAAAATCCTAAGTTGCTCTTTGAGGATACTGTACAAAAAAGCACAGCAGTAGGGAGTATATCACAAAATCGGACGGAATGCAACGGGAATTGGACGATTGAAAATGCCTGCCGCGCTGCTCTGGGCAGATTCGGCAGAAAGAAAGCTTTTATTATAGAGCCGAAGCTGCTGCCTGCGAAAATGGAAAAAGCTGAGCACCTGACTTTCTCGGATGCTCAGCCTTGCTGTACTTGTTTTTGCGGAGTTGCTTTTACTGTTTCTTGCGTTTTGCGGGCTTTTTCTTCCGCACGCTGTAACCAAAGGTGCCCAGCTTTTTGCCAAGGGCCAGATACTCGCCGTGGCTGTACACGATGAGATTTGCCTTGTCCAAGCACAGCTTGCCTTTTTCGTCCAGCAGGCTCTCGTCCACATCGCAGGCCACCACCTCGGCCAAAAACAGGTCGTGGCTGCCCAGCGGGATGCGCTGGGTGATGCGGCACTCCAGATTGACCGGGCTTTCCTCCAGCACCGGGCAGTCGGTCAGCACGCTGCCGGGGGCGGCGTGCAGGCCGCAGGCGGCAAACTTGTCCACCTCGCGGCCGCTCTTCACGCCGCACCAGTCGATGGCGCGCACCAGCTTTTCAGTGGGCAGATTGATGGCGAACTGCCCGCTCTCGCACAGCAGCTGATGGCTGTACCGCTCCGGGCGCACGCTGATGGATACCATGCTGGGCTGGGTGCAGATGGTGCCTGTCCAGCCGATGGTGATAAGGTTGGGCTTATCCAGCCCGCCGCAGGATACCAGTACCGGCGGCTCCGGGTTCAAAAGGGTGCTGCCCTTCCAACTTTGCTTGCTCATCCGTGATATTTCCTTTCGTAGGGAGCCCATGTGCGCTCCGAGATGATATAGCGCGGGCGGGCCTTTGTTTCCATATAGATCTTGCCGATATACTCACCGATCACGCCCAGACACACCAGCTGCACACCGCTCATAAAGCAGACGATGCAGACGGTGGAGGCCCAGCCTGCCACGCTGCTGCCCATGGCAGCGCACACGATGGCCCAGATGACCCCGATAAAGCTGACAAGGCTCACCACGATGCCCGCTCCGGTGATGATGCGGATAGGCTTGTTGGAAAGGCTGGTAATGCCGTCAAAAGCCAACGCCAGCATCTTGCTCAGGGGGTAGTGGCTCTCGCCGGCCAGACGCTCGTGACGCTCGTAGGTGACCACATCGTGGGGAAAGCCCACCAGCGGCACCATGCCCCGCAAAAAGATGTTGACCTCTTTGTAATCCGCAAAGCTTTCCAGCACACGGGTGCTGATCAGGCGGTAGTCTGCGTGGTTGAACACGATATCTGCGCCCAAGGCGTTCATCACATGATAAAAGCCCTCGGCGGTGAACCGCTTGAAGAAGGTGTCAGTGTCCCGGCGGCTGCGCACACCGTACACCACCTCGGCACCGTCCAGATACTTTTTCACCATCTCGTCCATGGCGTTGATATCGTCCTGACCGTCGCAGTCGATGGAGATGGTGATATCGCAGCTGTCGCTGTGCAGCGCCTCCATCAGCCCCGCCAGCACGGCGTTCTGGTGGCCGCGGTTGCGGCTCTGGGAAATGCCGATATAGTGCTCGTCCTGTGCGGCAAAGCCTTGGATCAGTTCCCACGTTTTGTCGCGGGAGCCATCGTTGACAAAGAGCACCCGGCTTTTATCGCTGACCAGCCCCTGTGCGGTCAGACTGTGGATCTTTTCCAGAAACATGGGTGCTGTAATGGGCAGCACCTGCTCCTCGTTGTAGCAGGGGATCACGATCCAGAGTACGGGCTTGGACATTGTTTTATCGCTCCTTATTGATAAAAGTAGTCAGGGGGTCACTGCACCATCTGCTGCAAGGCATCCGGCTCCAGCAGCTTGAAGCTGCTGCGGTAGGTGTCGATGAGCCCTTCCTTCTGCATGGTGCTCAACTCCCGGGAAAGGGCGCTGCGGTCGCAGTTGAGGTAATCCGCCAGCTGGATGCGGGAGAAGGGGATGCTGAAGGTCAGGCTGTGGGCGCGGGCGGCCTCGCTGAGCAGATAGGCCGCTACCTTGGCGCGCAGGCTCTTCATCACCAGCAGGTCGATGCGGCGGGAGAGGGAAAAATATTTATCGCTGATGGTGCGCACCAGATTGCGCAATGTCTGCTGGTGCGCCGGACTGCCATCCGAAAGCAGCAGCCGCTCGTAGGGAATCAGCAGCACCTCGCAGGGCACCGAAGCCATCACCGTGACCGGGCTTGCCAGACTGGAACCGGTCAGCACGTCCCCGAACACCCCGCCCGGCTCTACCTGGGCGATGGGGATGCGCACCCCGCCCGGTGCCGGGCGGTAGGCCTCCAGCTCGCCGGACAGCACGATGCCCACCCGGCGGCTGGGCTCCCCCGCCAGCACAAGGGCTTCGCCCTTGCCGTAGCTGCGCACACTGCCCCCCAGCCTGGACAGCAGCGTGCTGAGCTCCGCAGCGGAAAGCCCCGCGAACAGCGTGGTGGTTTGTAACAGCGGCAGATAATTATTCATCGCAACTCCGCAGAGAAAATAGCGTTCTCCGCAGCCTCCTGCAATTACGTTGCGCACGCAACGGTATTTTTACCCCTATTATAGTAAACTGGAACGCGCAAAGCAAATGATTTTGCAAAATTTTTCAAAAAAAGACCGGTTTCCGCTTCCCGTACCGGGGCGTGCCGGGTGTGAAAAGGAGTATTTCATGAAAAAGATCCTGTCCTTACTGCTGGCGTTCAGCCTTGCACTGAGCCTTGCAGCCTGCGGCGGCAGCGCAAGCTCTGCCGCTTCCAGCGCAGCGGTGTCCGAAGTTGCTTCCTCTGCGGCTGCTTCCGAGGAAGAAGAGACCGCAGCGCCGCTGTCTGCTACCGAGCCGCTGCGTATCGCCGGGCTGAAGGGCCCCACCACCATGGGGCTTGTCAACCTGCTGTCGATGGAGCAGGCCGGTACTGCCGCCATGGACTACGATCTGCAGCTTTACGGCGCTGCGGATGAGATCGTGCCGCTGCTCATCAAGGGCGAGCTGGACATGGCTGCTATCCCGGCCAATCTGGCTGCGACCCTGTACCAGAAAACCAGCGGCGGCATTCAGGCCGTGGCGGTGAACACTTTGGGCGTTTTGTATGTGGTGGAGCAGGGCGACACCGTTCACAGCATGGCCGACCTCAAGGGCCGCACCATCCTGTCCACCGGCAAGGGCACTACCCCGGAGTATGTGCTGCGCTATCTGCTTACCGCCAACGGCCTTGACCCGGACAAGGATGTGGATATCCAGTATTACAGCGAGGCTACTGAGGTAACCGCCCAGATGGCCAGCACGCAGGACGCCATTGCGGTGCTGCCCCAGCCCTATGTGACCGCTGCCGGGCTGAAGGACGACACCCTGCGGGTAGCTCTTGACCTGACCGCCGAGTGGGACAAGGTGGCAGACACCCAGCTGATCACCGGTGTGACCGTGGTGCGCAAGGCCTACGCCGAGGAGCACCCGGACGTGGTAGCCGCCTTTCTGGCAGACTACGCCCAGAGCGTGAACGCCGCCAACACCGATCTGGACGGCACCGCCGCTCTGTGTGAGGAGCAGGGCGTGGTGGCAAAAGCCGCCATTGCCAAAAAGGCACTGCCCAACTGCAACATCGTCTGCTTGACCGGCGAGGAACTGAAAGCAGACGTCTCCGGTTACCTGCAGGTGCTCTACGATGCCGACCCTGCCGCCGTGGGCGGTACGCTGCCCGGCGAGGATTTCTACTGGGCAGCCCAGTAACAGCCTGAAAAAAGCATTCCATCTCCCGCCGCTCTGCCGTGGTACGCAGCGCGGCGGTTTTTGTTTCCCGGTTGAAATTCCGCTGCAAAAGTTCTACAATAGAGGCACATTATAGAATATGGAGGGAAAACCTATGGCTTGCACTACCATTCTGGTCGGCAAGGCAGCATCGTACGATGGCTCTACCATGATCGCCCGCAACGATGACTCCGGCTCCGGCCATTTCACCGCTAAAAAATTTACCGTGATCCACCCGGAGGAGCTGCCCAAAATCTACCGCAGCGTCCTCTCCCATGCGGAGATCCCCCTGCCGGAGGGCGCACTGCGGTTTACCGCCATGCCCAACGCCGTGGAGGGCAAGGGTATCTGGGCAGCTTCCGGTGTCAACGCCGCTAACGTGGGCATGACCGCCACCGAGACCATCACCTCCAATCCCCGTGTGCTGGGGGCAGACCCGCTGGTGGAGTATCAGCCCGCCAAGGGCGAAAAGCCCGAGGTGCCCGGCGGCATCGGCGAGGAAGATATCGTCTATCTGGTACTGCCCTACATCCACTCTGCCCGCGAGGGCGTGCTGCGTCTGGGCAGCCTGCTGGAGCAGTACGGTACTTACGAGATGAACGGCATTGCTTTTCAGGATGTAAACGAGATCTGGTGGCTGGAGACCATCGGCGGCCACCACTGGATCGCCCGCCGCGTGCCGGACGATGTGTATGTGGTCATGCCCAACCAGCTGGGTATCGACTCCTTTGATTTGGAAGATGCCTTCGGTGCACAGGAAAACTACCTCTGCTCTGCCGACCTGCGGGAGTTCATCGCCAAGAATCACCTCGACCTCTCTTTGGACGGCGCGCTGAATCCCCGGGACGCCTTTGGCAGCCACGATGACGCCGACCACGTTTACAACACCCCCCGCGCATGGTATATGCTGCGTTACCTCAACCCCCGCACATGGGTGTGGGAGGGGGCTGACGCCGACTACACTCCCATGTCCGACGACCTGCCGTGGTGCATGGTGCCGGAGCGCAAGGTGACCCCGGAGGACATCAAGTATATGCTGTCCAGCCACTATCAGGGCACCCCCTACGACCCCTACCTGAGCTACGGCGACAAGTCCGCAAAGGGCGCGTACCGTTCCATCGGCATCAACCGCAACGACTTTATGGCGCTTTTGCAGATGCGTCCCGACCAGCCGGAGGAATCCCGCGCTGTGGAGTGGGTGGCCTATGCCTCCAACGCCTTCAACACCATGGTGCCCTTCTACGCCAACGTGGAGCGCACCCCGGAGTATCTGGCCAACACCACCGGCACCGTGTCCACCGATAACTTCTACTGGACCAGCCGTCTGATTGCCGCCATGGCAGACGCCTCCTATAACAAATCCCTCTTCCACCTCGAGCGCTATGAGGAGGCCGTGCTCTCCGCTGCCCGCGCACTAGTGAACGGGTACGATGCAAAGCTTGCCGCCGAGCCGGACGCTGCAAGCCGCGCCGCCCTGCGGGAGGAAGCCAACACCGCCATTGCCGCTATGCTGCAGGAGAAGGCCGCCGACACGCTGGACAAGGTGCTGTTTGAGCTGAGCAGCCAGATGAAGAACGCCTACTCCCGCTCGGATGCCTGATGTAAACCAGCCGGAGCACCAAAACTGGTCACGACCGGTCACATAAACGCAGAAAAGACCACCGCATACACAAGTGCGGTGGTCTTTTTGCGTGCAAAAAGCTCTTGTATCCAAGGCGTTGGAAATTCTGCACAAAAACGATGAAAATTCTTTGTGATCGAAAATGACCGAATCTGATTGATTTTGACAAGATTTTTGCTATAATAAAGATGCAAACAACCAAAACACGCCAAGACCGTGCGGAAATGGTCAGGCGTGGGAAGGAAAGAAGGGAAAAGGCACCATGCTGGCGGAGGAACGTTTTGCGCTGATCCTAGAGCAGCTGAACGAGCAGCGCACCGTGACGGTGCAGCAGCTGTGTGAGGCGCTGCACACCAGCGAATCCACGATCCGGCGTGACCTGACCGAGTTGGACCGGCAGGGCAGGCTGACCAAGGTACACGGAGGGGCCACCCTGCCGGACAGCCGCTTTCTGGCAGACGAGCCTACCATGGAGGCTAAGGAGACGCTGGCGGTAGCCGAAAAGCGCAGCATTGCCGCAGCCGCCGCAGCGCTCATTGCTGCCGAGGATTTTGTATTCATTGATGCAGGCACCACCACGCTGGAGCTGGTGCGGGCGTTGACGGGTGTGGCGCTTAAAGCCACCTATGTGACCAACGGCGTGGCGCACGCCCGGCTGCTGGCGCAAAAGGGTTGTCGGGTGTATCTTCCCGGCGGGCTGCTGCGCCCCCAGACCGAAGCCATCGTGGGCGCTCCGGCGGTCAGCAGCATCCAGCAGTATAACTTCACCAAAGCATTCATGGGTGCCAACGGCGTGGCGCTGGAGGCGGGCTTTACCACCCCGGACCCCGAGGAAGCAGCGGTAAAGGCCGCTGCCGTCCGCCGCGCCCGGGAAAGCTGGTTCCTTGTGGATGACGCCAAATTTGCTAAAATTTACCCGGCGGTCATCACGGACCTGCACGGCGGTGCCATCCTGACCAACCGCTGCCCGAACCCGAAATATAAGCAGTATACGTTCGTAAAGGAGGCAGAAGCATGATCTACACCGTTACTTTTAACCCGGCTATTGATTACGTTGTGCGTCTGGACGCACCGCTGGAGGTGGGTGAAGTGAACCGCGCCCAAGGCGAGGATTGCGTGCTGGGCGGCAAGGGCATCAACGTGTCCGGCGTGCTGGCGCAGCTGGGCTGCGAGAGCGTGGCACTGGGCTTTGTGGCCGGGGAGACCGGCGCATGGCTGGAGCGCGGTCTGGCGGCACAGGGGCTCAAGACCGACTTTGTGCATCTGGAAAACGGCATGACCCGCATCAACGTCAAGATCAAGGCCGGGCAGGAGACTGAGCTGAACGGCGCAGGCCCTGCCATCCCGGAAAGCGCTTTGCAGCAGCTGGAAGCCCAGCTGGATAAGCTGACCGAGGGCGATATCCTCATTCTGGCAGGCAGCATCCCGGCAAGCCTGCCGCAAAGCGTCTACGAGCGGCTGCTGGCGCGGCTGCAGGGCAGGGGCGTGCGCGCGGTGGTGGATGCCACCCGCGACCTGCTGGTAAACGTGCTGCCCTACCATCCCTTCCTCATCAAGCCCAACAACCATGAGCTGGGCGAGATCGTGGGCAAGGTACTGACCACTGACGCAGAGATCGTGGCAGCTGCCCGCACTTTGCAGGAAAAGGGCGCGCGCAACGTGCTGGTAAGCATGGCCGGGGACGGTGCGCTGCTGCTGGACGAGCAGGGACAGGTGCACCGCATCGGTTGCCCCAAGGGCAAGGTGGTCAACAGCGTGGGCGCAGGCGACAGCATGGTGGCCGGTTTTGTGGCCGGGTATCTGCAAAGCCGCAGCTACGCGCAGGCGCTGCGTCTGGGCACGGCCTGCGGCAGCGCAACGGCTTTCAGCCTTGGGCTTGCCACAAAGGAAAAGATCGACGAGCTGCTGGCGCAGCTTTGATAGGATAAAAGGAACAAAGGAGGAACGTTTATGCGCATTACCGAGTTATTTACCGCACAGTCCATTGCGCTGGACGAAGCGCTGCAGACGCAGGAGCAGATCCTGAGCCGTCTGGTGGAACTGCAGGCTACCCACGGCAACATCACCGACAAAGAGGCTTACAAAAAGGCACTCTACGCCCGCGAGGCCGAGGGCTCTACCTATGTGGATAACGGCATCACCGTGCCCCACGCCAAGACCAATGTGGTTACCCGCCCCAGTCTGGCCGCCCTGCGGCTGAGCACCCCGGTGCAGTACAACGCCGAGGATGACGGCACCACCGACCTGCTGTTTGCCATTGCCGCACCGGAAAACGGCAGCCTGCATGTGGATATGCTGGCCCGCATGATGCAGATGCTGATGAACGAGGACTTTGTGGAAAAGCTTAAGGCCGCCAAGACCCCCAAGGAGTTCTTGGAGTGCATCGACGCGCAGGAAGAAGCACAGTTTGGTGCAGAGAGCTTTACCCAGCAGGCTATCCCGCAGGACGGCTACCGCATTCTGGCTGTGACCGCCTGCGTCAACGGTATCGCCCACACCTACATGGCCGCCGAGGCACTGACCAAGGCCGGTGACAAGCTGGGTCTGCCCACCAAGGTGGAGACCAACGGCTCGGACGGTGCAAAGAACATCCTGACCCGCGCCGAGATCGCCGCCTGTGACGGCATTATCGTAGCAGCGGAGAAAAAGGTGGAAACCGCCCGTTTCGACGGCAAACCGGTGCTGTTCACCCGCGTGGACGACGGCATCCATAAGCCGGAGGAGCTCATCAAGAAGATTGCCCACGGCGAGGTGCCTGTGTTCCACGCCGAGGGCGGCGCAGCAGCCGAGGACGACACCGCCGGTAAGGACAGCTTTGGCCGCAGCCTGTACAAGAACCTGATGAACGGCGTTTCCCATATGCTGCCCTTCGTGGTAGGCGGCGGCATCATGATCGCGCTGGCCTTCCTGTTGGATGATTACAGCATCAACCCCGCAAACTTCGGCATGAACACCCCCGTTGCCGCCTTCTTCAAGACGGTGGGCGGCGCAGCCTTCGGCTATATGCTGCCCATTCTGGCAGGCTTCATCGCCATGTCCATCGCCGACCGCCCGGGCTTGGCCGTAGGCTTTGCCGGCGGCGTGCTGGCTATGAACGGCACCAACTTCACCGACCTTGCCGCAGGCAGCACCACCGGCATCTCCGGCGGCTTCCTTGCAGCGCTGCTGGCCGGTTTTGCAGCGGGCTACATCGTGCAGTTCCTCAAAAAGATCACCGAAAAGCTGCCCGCCAGCCTGAACGGTATCCGCCCCATGCTCATCTACCCGCTGGGCGGCATTCTTATCGTAGGTGCGATGATGTGCGCCGTGAACCCGGTTATGGGCATGATCAACACCGCCATGACCGACTGGCTGAACGCACTGGGCGGCAGCTCCAAGGTGCTGCTGGGCGCCATCGTGGCCGGTATGATGAGCGTGGATATGGGCGGCCCGGTCAACAAGGCAGCCTACGTCTTTGGCACCGCAGCCCTTGCCTCCGGCAACTACGAGGTGATGGCCGCCGTCATGGTGGGCGGCATGGTGCCTCCCATTGCCATTGCCCTGTCCACCACCTTCTGCCCCCGCAAGTGGACGCTTGACGAGCGCCGCAACGGCATTGTGAACTACGTCATGGGCCTGTGCTTCGTGTCTGAGGGCGCTATCCCCTACGCAGCAGCCGACCCGCTGCGCGTCCTGCCCAGCTGCGTTGTCGGCTCTGCAGTCGCCGGTGCGCTTTCCATGACCTTCGGCTGCGCACTGCGCGCACCCCACGGCGGCATCTTCGTATTCCCGGTGGTGGATCACGCTGCGCTGTACTGCGTGGCGCTGGCTGTGGGCAGTGTGCTGGGTGCAGTGATCCTGAGCCTTGTCAAAAAGACCCAGCCCGCCGAGGCAAAGTGACAAGCCATTCTCTTCTCCATACGGATAGTTCTTCATAAGAGCAAAGGGGACTGCCGCACACCGCGGCAGTCCCCTTTGCGTTTTGCGCAGGCACCATTTTCACAAAAAACAGGACAATATACCGCCCAAAACGGCCTATCCTGCCGGAATTGCGTTCAGCGCTTTGTTTTGCATTGCACCCCACCCCGGGCTGTGGTATACTTATATTTGTGATTTTAAAGCCCGGGTATGGTGTGCCGGGCCACCAGAGAGGAAACGAACGATGAAAATAGGATTTGACAACGACAAATATCTTGCGATGCAGTCCGAGCATATCCGCGAGCGCATCAAGAAGTTTGACAATAAGCTGTATCTGGAATTCGGCGGCAAGCTGTTCGACGATTACCACGCCTCCCGCGTGCTGCCCGGCTTTCAGCCGGACTCCAAGCTGCAGATGCTTTTGCAGCTCAAGGAGCAGGCCGAGATCGTTATCGTCATCAGCGCCGAGGACATCATCAGCAGCAAGGTGCGCGGCGACTACGGCATCACCTACGATCTGGACGTGCTGCGTCTCATCGACGCTTTTCAGGAGATGGGGCTGTATGTGGGCAGTGTGTGCGTGACCAAGTACACCGCCGCCGCCGAGGTGGAAGCCTTTGAAAAGCGGCTGAGCAGTCTGGGCATCCGCACCTTCCGCCACTATAAGATCCCCGGCTACCCCAACGATGTGGCCCGCATTGTCAGCGACGAGGGCTACGGCCGCAACGAATACATTGAGACCGAGCGCCCGCTGGTGGTCATCACTGCGCCCGGCCCCGGCAGCGGAAAAATGGCCGTCTGCCTGTCCCAGCTGTATCATGAATATAAGCGGGGCGTCAAGGCCGGTTACGCCAAGTTCGAGACCTTCCCCATCTGGAACATTCCCCTGAAGCATCCGGTCAATCTGGCCTACGAGGCTGCTACCGCCGACCTGAACGATGTGAACATGATCGACCCCTTCCATCTGGAAGCCTACGGCGTGACCACCGTGAACTACAACCGCGACATCGAGATCTTCCCGGTGGTGAATGCGATGTTCGAGTTGATCGCAGGCCAGAGCCCCTATAAGTCCCCCACGGATATGGGCGTGAACATGGCCGGCAACTGCATCGTGGACGACGCAGTCTGCTGCGAGGCCTCCCGCAAGGAGATCGTGCGCCGGTACTACAAGTGCCTGTGCGAGCAGAAGATCACCGGCACCGCCAAGGAGAGCGAGCGCTACAAGCTGGAGCTGCTGATGAATCAGGCCGGGCTGACCATGGGGGCCCGGGAAGTGGAAAAGCAGGCACACGCCCGCAGCGAGGCCACCGGCGGCGCACCGGCTGCTGCCATTGAACTGAGCGACGGCACTGTCATCACCGGCAAGACCGGCCCGCTGCTGGGTGCTACCGCAAGCGCCCTGATCAATGCGCTCAAGTATCTGGCGGGCATCCCGCAGGAGACGGATCTGGTCAGCGCCGCCGCCATCGAGCCTATCCAGACCCTCAAGACCAACTATCTGGGTGGCAAGAACCCCCGTCTGCATACCGACGAGATCCTGATCGCCCTGTCCAGCTCTGCCGCTTCCAGCGAGCTTGCCGCAGCAGCCATGCACCAGCTGCCCAACCTCAAGGGCTGCGATGTGCACTCCACCGTGCTGCTTTCCAGCGTGGACAGCAGCACCCTGAACCGTCTGGGCATGTACCTGACCTGCGACCCCGTCTACGAGGAAGAGGATCGCAAGTACCATAAGCTGTAAAAATAAAAAAGAAACTGGTAAACACCCCGGTCAGCGCCTGAAGGCGCTGACCGGGGTGTTATTGCTTGCCAGTTGTACGCAGTTGTGGTACACTTGTTTTGCTTAATTTTTATAGCAGATAGGAAAAGAGGAACAACAACATGGAACAACAACACAAGCGCAGCGCATTCTCCGGTAAGATCGGGTTCGTGCTGTCTGCCGCAGGCGCTTCAGTGGGTCTGGGCAACATCTGGCGCTTCCCGTATCTGGCAGCCAAATACGGCGGCGGCATTTTTCTGCTGGTATACATTCTGCTGGCAGTCACCTTTGGCTATACCATGATCGTGGCCGAGACCGCGCTGGGCCGTATGACCCACAAAAGCCCGGTCAGCGCCTACGCCCACTTCGGTAAGGGCAAGGGAATCCGGTTCGGCGGCTGGATCAACGCCATCATCCCCATTTTGATCGTGCCGTATTATTCGGTCATCGGCGGCTGGGTCATCCACTATCTGGCCGAGTATCTGTGCGGCCGCGGCAGTAATCTGGCAGCAGACGGCTACTTCTCCGGCTTTATCACCAACGGCTTGCAGGCAGAACTAGCCTTTTTGCTGTTCAGCCTGTTCACGCTGGGCATTATCTTTGCCGGTGTGCGCAACGGCGTAGAGCGCGTCTCCAAGGTGATGATGCCGGTGCTGGTGGTGCTGTCGCTGGTCATTGCGGGCTACTCTGTCACCCGTCCCGGTGCACTGGCGGGTGTGAAGTATTTTCTGGTGCCCAACCCCAAAAACTTCTCTTGGATGACCGTGGTCACCGCCATGGGGCAGATGTTCTATTCTCTGTCCATTGCCATGGGCATTCTGGTCACCTTCGGCTCCTATATGAAGAAGGACGTCTCTATCGAGGAGTCCACCGAGAACGTGGAGGTGTTTGATACCGCCATTGCCATCATGGCGGGTCTGATGATCATCCCGGCGGTGTTCGCCTTCTCCGGCGGCGACCCGGACACCCTGCAGGCCGGTCCTGCGCTGATGTTCATCACCATCCCCAAGGTGTTTGCCAGCATGGGTCTGGGCACCGCTGTGGGTGTGCTGTTCTTTGTGCTGGTGCTGTTTGCAGCCATTACGAGCTCCATCGCCCTGACCGAGAGCGCTGTCTCCACCTTTGAGGACGAGCTGGGCTGGGACCGCACCCGCTCCACTGTGCTCATCGGCGCCATCATGGTGGCACTGGGCAGCCTGTCGGCACTGGGCTACGGCCCGCTGGCCGGGGTGACGGTGTTCGGGATGCAGTTTTTGGACTTCTTCGACTTTTTGACCAACTCGGTCATGATGCCCATTGCAGCCATTGCCACCTGCCTGCTGGTGTCCCGCGTCATCGGCGTGGAGCAGATCGCGCAGGAGGTGGAGCAGGACGGTCAGCGCTTCCGCCGCAAGCCTGTGTTCAATTTTATGATCCGCTGGCTGTGCCCCATTTTTGCAGCCATTATTCTGGCAAGTTCGGTGGCAAACGCCTTTGGCTGGATCGCCATGTAAAGTAAAGAAAACAGTTCTTTCAAGCAGCAGAACGCAGGCTTTTTAACAGGATAAGGGGGTTCTTATGAAAATGGAAACCTTGAAGCAGCAGATCCTGACAGCAAAGGGTGACGTGCGGGCAGAGCTTGTGCTGAAAAACGCCCGGGTCATCAACGTGTTCACAAACGAGATCGAGCAGGCCGATGTAGCCATCCGTCAGGGGGTCATCCTTGGCGTGGGACACTATGCCGGCGAGACTGAGCTGGACTTGCAGGGCAGGTATGTCTGCCCGGGGCTTGTGGATGGGCACATCCACATTGAAAGCTCCATGCTCTGCGGCCCGGCCTTTGAACAGGCAGTGCTGCCCCACGGCACCACGGCGGTGGTCACCGACCCGCACGAGATCTCCAATGTAGCCGGTACGGCGGGGCTGGACTTTATGCTGGAGACCACAAAAGATCTGGCGCTTTCGGTCTACTTTATGCTGCCCTCCTGCGTGCCTGCCACCGGGCTGGACGAGTCCGGCGCGGTGCTGGAAGCGGAGCAGCTGCGCCCCTACTATCAGCAGCCCCGGGTACTGGGACTGGCTGAGCTGATGAACTCCTACGGCACAGTGCGCGCGGACGAAAAGATCCTGCAGAAGATATGCGACTGCACCGCTGCGGGTAAACGCATCGACGGGCACGCCCCCTTCCTCAGCGGGGAGGAACTGAACGCTTATATCGCCGCCGGGGTGCAGTCCGACCATGAGTGCTCGGACATCCATGAAGCCATGGAAAAGCTGCGGCGCGGACAATACATCATGGTGCGGGAGGGTACCGCAGCCCAGAACATGGACAGCCTGCTGCCTCTGTTCCGGGAGCCCTATTGCAGCCGCTGTATGCTGGTGACCGATGACAAGCATCCCGGAGACCTGTTGCAGGGCGGGCACATCGACTATATCATCCGCAAAGCCATTGCTGCCGGGGTAGACCCGGTGGTGGCGGTGCGGATGGGCACCCTTGTCCCGTGCCAGTACTTCGGTCTTGCGCACAGCGGCGCGGTAGCCCCGGGCTATACCGCCGATTTGATCGTGCTGTCGGATCTGGAAAAGTTCACGGTGGAGCAGGTGTACAAAAAGGGCAAACTGGTGGCGCAGCAGGGCAGAATGCTGCACCCCGCCGCCCTTACTGTGGACAAGGCACGCTTTGCGAGGGTGTTCGATTCCTTCAACATGGATGAGATCACCCCGGAGCAATTGCAGCTGAAGCAGACCGGCACCCGGCAGCGCGTGATCTGCCTGACCCCGCACGCCCTGCTGACCACGGAAAAAATCGTTCCGTTCTGCCAGCATCCGGGCACAGCGCCCGGCGTGGATGTGGCGCAGAAAATCGTCAAACTGGCGGTGTTCGAGCGGCATCACCGCTCCGGCCATGTGGGCTTGGGCTTTTTGGGTAACTACGGCCTGCAATGCGGCGCGGTGGCTTCCAGCATCGCCCACGACTCCCACAACCTCATCGTGGCGGGCACCAACGATGCCGACATGGTGCTGGCGGGCAACACGGTGCGTAAAAATAAGGGCGGCCTTGCCTTTGCACTGAACGGACAGGTGGTAGGGGAGCTGCCGCTGCCGGTGGCAGGGCTTATGAGCACCGAGAGCGCCGAATCCGTGGAGGAAAAGCTGCAGGCGCTCAAGGCGGCACTGAAAGCCCACGGCATCTCGGAGGACATCGACGCTTTTATGACCCTTGCTTTTGTAAGCCTGCCGGTCATCCCGAAGCTGCGGCTGAACACCTACGGCATCGTGGATGTGGATGCCCAGCGGATCGTCCCGGCCGTGTTCTGAGAACATGGTCTGAGAGGAACGGCCTTTAAACCTGACGTTTTGATCGCAATGCCGGACAGTCTGCGGGCTGTCCGGCATTGCGTTTTACGGCAAGATGACTCTTGACTTTTTGCCACAGAACCGGTATGTTGATACTGTCCGTCTGACACACAATAGTGCATTTATAATACAAGGAAACTTTATGGAAAAACGCAGTACACCCTCTTTGCAGATCACCGACCGCTTTGGCGCGCAGACGGCCTATGCCAGCCTGCGTTTGCCGGACGGCACCGAAGCCACCGTACCGGCAGAGCACGCCGCCGCTATCTATGTGAACGAGCAGCCTGCCTTCCGGGTGGTATGCACCCCGGCGCTGCTGCCGCAGCTGGCCTTGGGGCGGCTGCTCACCGAAGGATGGATCGCGTCTGCGGACGAGGTGGAGCAGATCGCCGTCTGTGCCGAGGGCGCAAAGGTGCAGGTATATCTGCGCCACCCGCTGCCTACCCGCCGCGCCGCCGCGCAGGAGGTGGCCAGCTGCTGCACCGATAATATCGCGCTGGGCAGCCCGGTGGAACTGCAGCCCCTGCGCCCTGTGCCGGGGCTGGCCTTGCAGTCGGAATGGGTGGAGCGCCTGACCGCCGCCATGCACGCCGGGCTGCCGCTGTACCGCGCCACCCGGGCGGTGCACAGCTGCTTTGTGCTGCACAAAGGGGAAATTGTTTTTGCCTGTGAGGATCTGGGGCGGCACAACGCGCTGGATAAGGCGGTGGGCTGCGCGGTGCTGGCAGGGCTGCCGCTGGCAGAATGTGTGCTGTACACCAGCGGCCGGGTGCCGCTGGATATGGTGCGCAAGGCCATCCGCGCCGGGGTGCCGGTGCTGGTAAGCAAAAGCATGCCCACCGTGCAATCCGCAGAACTTGCTGCGGAATACGGCCTGCAGCTGGTGTGCGGACGCAAAATCCCTAAAGTTTAAGCAAATATTACAAAAACAATAGTTACAAAACGGAAAAGCCTGTCTGTTTCTGTTGACATACTCCGCGCACGCATGTTAATATATTATCGAAGAGACCGCTCCGCTGTTGCAGCAGCCAGAGCGGCCTCAATTGTTGTCCGGGGTTACCCGGCAAAATAAAAAACAGGCAGGTGATAACATGAAGCAGGCAACCAACCCGTTTGCGCCCGTACCGCTGTGGCGCAAGCGGCTGCCGGGCTATGCAGCCATGGGCGTTGCGACCATCGCCTTGGCGGTCGGTCTGACCACCTTGCAAAGCGCACGCACCACGGTTGCCGGTACCCTGCTGCCGGTGTCGGAGGCGGATGCAGCCACCTACGGCATCAGCGCAGTGTACCAGCTCGACGATGGCAGCTACCGCGTGGAGGGCTCTCAGAAGGGCTTCCAAAGCGATGTGCAGGCTGCCGTGACCATTGACGCCGAGGGCAATGTTTCCGCAGTAGAGATCCTCTCTCAGGACGAAACGGAAAGCCTTGGCGGCCAGTGCGTCAACCCGGAGTTCACGTCCCAGTATCAAGGCGCAGCTCCCTTCACGCTGGCAGGCAAAAGCTACACCGTAACGGACCCCGTTACCGGTGCCGCCTATGCCGCTGCCGGTGCGGCGGAGGAGCAGCCCGCTGCTGCCGGGGATTTTGACCCCGCACAGTGGCGCACCTTCGATACCTCTCCCGAGGCCGAGGCTACCCGCAAGATGTATGCTGCGGGGCTTACCTTCTCGGCGTTGAAGGGCGAGGCACTGGGCGATGAGCTGGCTCCGCCGCTGGATTCCAGCGCAGAGGCCGTGGCACGGCGCAAGCTGTACGCAGCCATGCTCAGCAAGAGCGCACTGGACGGCGAGCCGATGGCGATCCCCTTTGCGGATCTCTCGGCAGAGGAGCAGTCCAAGGCGCGTCTGGAGCAGGCCAGCCTGACCACCACCGGCAATGCGTCCGGTGCCGTCAGCGCAGACCTGACCGAGGTGGACGCCCTTTCCGGCGCGACCATCACCTCTTCGGCTGTGACGACCATCGTCAACAACTCGTATTTCTATGTGACCGGGGTACTCTGCGCAGAGTGACCTCAACGGAGGAATGGAACCTATGGCAAAAACTGATTTCCTGACGGCTGACATGACTCGCCGTCAATTCATGAAGATCTCGGGCAAGAGCCTTGCAGGGCTCACCCTGTCTGCTTCCATGCTGTCCCTGTTCGGCTGCTCTCAGCAGCAGGTGGACTCCGGCGCAGTGGCCACTTGGGCACTGCCGCAGGGCCTGCTGGTGGTCAACGCAGACCTGTGCACCGGCTGCCAGCGCTGCGAGATCAACTGCACCCTGACCAACGATGGCGTGTGCTCCTCTTACATCAGCCGCGTCAAGATCCAGCGCCGTCTGAATCTGGACGGCGCAGGCAACGGCCTGCTGTCCGGCACCGATAACTGCTTTGTCTACTTCCCGGACACCTGCCGCCAGTGTGAGGACCCCGCCTGCGGCAATGCCTGCCCGCAGAAGGCCATCACCACCGACAGCCGCGGCATCCGCGTAGTGGATACCGACAAGTGCATCGGCTGCGGTGCCTGCCATGATGCCTGCCCGTGGCATATGCCCACCGTCAACCCCGAGACCGGCAAGTCCTCCAAGTGCATCGCCTGCGGTGCCTGCGTGGCAGGCTGCCCGTCCGGCGCTCTGTCCATCGTGGATTGGGATGCCGTTACCAGCGCAGCACAGGCTGCATACTTGGATCTGTAAGGAGGAACTACAATGGCTGAAAGTTATGGCTGGGCAGGCAAGATCCTGCGCGTCAACCTGACCACCGGCGAGATCACCACGCAGGATGACGAAAAGTACCATAAGTATATCGGCGGTATGGGCATGGCCTACCGCATTATGTATGAGGAAGCTCCCATGGAGCTGGACCCCTATGACGAGAAGGCTCTGGTCATCTTTGGTGTCGGCCCCCTGACCGGCGCAGGCGTGCCCTGCTCCGGCCGTATGAACGTGACCTTCCGCTCTACCTGGTCCAAGGGCCACTCCATTATCGATGCACACATGGGCGGCCACATCGGCTCCATGCTGAAGTATGCCGGTTACGATGGCATCGTGATCAGCGGCATCTCCGAAAAGCCCGTCTACCTGCGCATCGAGGACGGCAATGTCTCTCTGGAGGACGCAAGCGAGATTTGGGGCAAGGGCACCTTTGCTGCCAATAAGTGGATGGTAGAGCAGAACGGCCGCGAGTTCGAGACCGCTTCCATCGGCCCTGCCGGTGAGAATCTGGTGGACTACTCCACCCTGAACACCAGCTTCGGCAACTCCGGCGGCGCCGGTCTGGGCGCTGCCATGGGCAACAAGAAGCTGAAGGGTCTGGCCATCCGCGGCACCGGCAGCGTCAAGGTGGCTGACCCCAAGAAGGTGCTGGAGCTCTCCAACTACATGATGGGCAACCTGATCGGCGGCAACAACAACCACAACGTGCCCGCACAGCCCCAGAGCTGGGCAGAGTACAGCGCCACCTCCGGCAAGAACCGCTGGTCCGGCGCCCCCGGCCGTATGTGGAAAAAGGCTCCCGGCGGCCCCGTGGATACCGGCGAGCAGCCCTACAACGATATTAACAAGGTGGCTCTGCGCTGCTTCAAGGGCTACTTCGACTTCGGCGCTCCCGCTGCCGAGTACACCGTGAAGAACGGCGGCTGCTCCTCCTGCCCCATCCGCTGCTACACCGAGTATGATGTGGATCCGCTGGCAGATTACGATCTGCCTACCCACAACTCCAACACCTGTATGCCTGTGCTGTACGGCACCCGCGTCTACCCGGATGGCGTGCACGACTTCAAGTACGAGGGCGATGGCACCATGGTCATCAATCTGGCATGGTCTCATGCAGTGGACGATATGGGTCTGTGGGACAACTACGGCAACCTGAACCGCGACCTGCTGTGGATCCTGCGGATGCCCCGCGAGGAGGCCACCAAGTACATCAGCGAGGCCGAGTACGACTCTCTGCCCTGGGAGTGGGAGAAGGCCGGCGATCCCCGCTGGGAGGTCGAGCTGATCCGCCGCATGGCTTACGGCGAGGGCGACCTGTCCGTCATTGCCAAGGGCACGCTGGCCATGATGGAAAAGTTCGGCCTGCCCAAGAGCTGGCTGGACCGCGACGATGGCGCGACCAACTCCAACCTGATCTACAACGGCTTCCCCAACCACCACGGCCCTGCTGAGGCATGGCAGGTAGGTATGCTGTACAACCTCGTCTATAACCGCGACTGCATGATCCACGAGATCGTCTGCGAGACCGGTTCCGGCGCTCCCTATGAAGTGACCAAGAAGGTCATGGAGGACTTCTTCGGCGAGGGCTGCTACGATAAGGCCAAGGCCTACACTCCCATCAACGAGAACAAGGCAAAGCTGGCTGCCTACTGCGTCAACGATAAGAACTTCCACGACTCCGCTACCCTGTGCAACTGGATGTGGCCCATGACCCAGTCTCCCTCCAAGGAGCGCGACTACCACGGCGATCTGGACCTGCAGGCAGACTTTATGACTGCTGTTACCGGCGAGACCTATACCCAGGCCGGTCTGCAGGAGGACGGCGCCCGCATCACCCAGATGCTGCGCGCGATGACCGCCATCAGCTTCCAGCAGAACTGCGGCAGCGCAAACCTGCGTCAGGAGCACGATGCCATCTGCGATTGGGTGTTCGATAAGGACCCCGACTTCAAGGCATTCGAGGAAGGCACCACCAAGCTGGATCGCGCCGACATGGAGAAGGCAAAGGATCTGTTCTACGACGTCTTTGGCTGGGACCGCACCACCGGTGTGCCCACCCGCGAGACGCTGGAGAAGTATGATCTGGCTGACATGGCCGATGATCTGGAAAAGCGCGGCATCTACGCCCAGAACACCGCAGCAGCTGAATAAATCCCATAGAAAGAGGAAAGATCGTCATGTTGTTTGGCAGACGTAAACCCGGCTACACCACCACGGTGGATGGCAGCGTAGACCCGGAACAGGCCGTTCTGGAACTGCAAAAGGCAGAGCTGGCCGCCAAGAAAAAGCCCAAGGCAGAGGTGTTCGACATCGATGCCGCAAGCGAGACTGCCCGCCGCCTGAAGGAGACCGGCAGCACCTTTGACGGCAGCGCCGCCAAGACTGGCGAGGACGTAATCGCCGCAGTGGAGCGGGAGACCGCCGAGCTTGCCGCAAAGCAGGCCGCCGAGGCCGCACCCGAAGCCGCCGAAGCTGCGCAGCCTGATGCTGCAAAGCCGGAGCTGCTGGATTTTCTGGCCGGTGAACCGGAGGCAGAAAACGATCCCTTTGCGGATCGGCCCACCAAGACCGCCCCGGAGCTGCCGGAGCTGACCCCTGCACAGGAGCTGGCCGGTTACATCCGTGCCCGCTCTGCGGCTGCGCTGATTACCCCCCACGCTTTGCTGCTGGAGGAAGTGGAAAACGCCGACGAGCTGCTGGCGCAGATGCCCGCAGACCCCCAGTGCACCGATATCGTCACCCGCGCGGGTGCAAAGGACACCTACTACTATTCCAACGCCAACATGAGCGATAACTACGCCATGATCGCGCAGCTCATCGAGGACAAGGATCTGTGTGTGATGTTCGCCGAGATGGTGCGGTTCAACGCCCGCATCTACCCCAGCGCCACCCCGCTCAAGTACTTCCAGCGCTCCCCCTACGGCCTTGCACCGGAGGTCATCGAGCAGACTTGGAAGGCCATGCAGGAGAACCCGGAGTATGCCGATATCGAGGAGCTGACCAACAACCAGAACGAGCGGTTCCTCTTTTCCACCAAGCACCTCACCCGCCGCTACGCCAAGGCTATCAGCGACGTGGACGATTTCTGCGATTAAACCAACCTACAATTGAATCAGGGTATAAGAGCTTCTTTGAGCAAAGGCGTCTAAACTCTCACAAAGAGCAGGACACCGCGCCGCAATGCTGCACCCGCAAGGGCGGGCATTCAAGGGTGGCGGGGGAAACCCCACCGCCTTCCCGCAGAAGAAACGCTGCAATTTGAAAAAAAGAACTCCTCCCATCTTCACAGGTGCTTTTGGGCTGTGTGCTGCCGCTGCAAGGGCGGCGCATAGCCAAAGGCTGCCACCGGCGTAGCAGACTGCAAGCTGTCGCAGCCGGTTTTGTGGGGATATTCTGCGGAGGCGTTTTGATTTTCCGGTCAAGACGTCTCCGCTTCTTTTTCACCTGCCTTTTTTGAAAAAAGAATACCCCCGCCGGTGTCCCTGTCTGAGCCATAGCAGAAGGGGAGAGCGGCGGGTCTATGGAGGAAGTTACAATGAACCAGCCTTTCTGCTCCCCCGTTCAGGCGCTGCGCAGCGTGCTGGACGCGGCAGCGCTTCTGCCTTCTCCGTCCCCGGAGACCATCCCGCTGGAAGCCGCCTGCGGGCGTATTGCTGCCGCCGACCTCTGCGCCCGGATGGACCAGCCCCCCTTTGACCGCAGCCCGCTGGACGGCTACGCCCTGCACAGCGCGGATACTGCCGGTGCAAGCCGGGAGACCCCGGTCACCCTGCCGGTGGTGATGAAGCTTTACGCGGGCGATGCCCCGGCTGCGGCGCTGCCCGCAGGCTGTGCCGCCCGCATCATGACCGGAGCCCCCCTGCCGGAGGGTGCAGACTGCGTCCTGATGCAGGAGCTGACCGACAGCGGCGAAGAGAGCGTACAGCTCTATGCTGCCGTAAAACCGCTGCAAAACGTAGTGTTCCGGGGGGAAGATGTAGCCGCCGGTGCGGTCATTGCGCCCGCCGGGACGGTGCTCACCCCCGCCCATCTGGGCGTGCTGGCCGGGCAGGGCTACGCCGAAGTAGCCGTCTGCCGCCCGCTGACTGTGGGGATCCTTTCCACCGGCAGCGAACTGCTGGAACCCGGCGCACCGTGGACACCCGGTAAAATTTACGATGCCAACGGCATCCAGAACGCAGCCCGGCTGCGTCAGCTGGGCTTTGCCGTGGAACGGCAGCAGTGCTCCGACGACCCGGAGGTCATCACCGGTAAAATGCAGGAGCTGCTGACCCGCTGCGATGCCGTCATCACCAGCGGCGGCGTCTCCGTAGGGCAGAAGGATTATCTGCCCCTTGTGCTGGAAAAGCTGGGCGCACAGCTGGTGGTGGAGGGCGTAGCCCAGAAGCCCGGCAGCCCCATGCTGGCGGCAACGCTGGGCGGCAAGCTGGTGTTCTGCCTGTCCGGCAACCCCTTTGCCGCCGCTGCCACGCTGGAGCAGTACGCCATCCCTGCGCTGCTGCGCGCCGCCGGGCGGCGGGAGGAGAGCTGCATCCCCGCCCGCGCCGTCTGCACCCTGACCAATGGCTTTTCCAAACCCAGCAAGGGCAACCGCTACCTGCGGGCGACTGCCTGCGGCGGCAAGGTGACCCTGCCCGGCGCGGGCAACACCGAGGCACACTCCTCCGGTGCGCTGTCCGCCATGATGGGCTGCAACTGTCTGGTGGAGATCCCCGCCGGCAGCGGGCCGGTAGAACCCGGTACAGAAGTGGAGGTGCTTTGCTTTGTACAGTGAACAAAAACAGGCACTGGCCGAGACACAGGCGCTCAAGCGCCCGGCGGTGCTGGCGGTCAGCGGGGTGCACAACAGCGGTAAGACCACTCTGCTGGAAAAGCTGCTGCCCGTGCTGCGCAGCCGCGGGCTAAAGGTAGGAGTCATCAAGCACGACGGCCACGATTTTACCCCGGACGTGCCCGGCACCGACAGCTACCGTCTGCGGGAAGCCGGTGCCGAGGGCGTGGCGGTCTACTCCGGCACGCGCTACCTGCTGGCCGAGGAATTCCGCCTGACTGAGCAGGATCTGCTTGCCCTGTTCGAGAGTCACGGCTACGACGTTGTGCTGCTGGAGGGGTTCAAATCCAGCGGCTGGCCGAAGATCGAGGTGGTGCGCAGCGCCATCTCGGATGCGCCCGTCTCCTTCCAGCCGCTGGCGGTGGTGGGGGATATCCCCGGCGCAGATTTTGACCTGAACGATATTCCGGCACTGGCAGACTGGATCGAAGCCCAGATGCCCGCGCTGTAAGGAGAATGCCATCATGAAACTGATCCGTACTGTTGACGCCGCAGGGCAGGTGCTCTGCCATGATATCACCCAGATCATCCCGGGCGAGTACAAGGATGCCCGCTTCCGCAAGGGGCACGTCATCCAGCCCGAGGACATCCCTGTGCTGCTTTCCATCGGCAAGGAGAACCTCTACGTCTGGGAAAAGCACCCCGGCATCCTTCACGAGGACGAGGCCGCTGCCCTGCTGTACAAGGCCGCTGCGGGCAAAAATATCCACGGCACTGCGCCGAAAGAGGGGAAGATCGAGCTGATCGCGGACTGCGACGGCCTGTTGAAGATCAACCGCAAGGCGCTGATGGCTGTGAACAGCACCCCGCAGATGATGATCGCCACCATCCACGGCGACCTGCCGGTGAAAAAGGGGCAGAAGCTGGCCGGTACCCGCATCATCCCGCTGGTCATCGAGCAGGAGAAGATGGACGCCATGCAGGCTGCCGCCGGGGCAGAGCCTATCCTGAACGTGCTGCCTATGCAGGCCAAGAAGGTGGGCATCATCACCACCGGCAGTGAGGTATTCAAGGGACGCATCGAGGATAAATTTACCCCCATCCTGCAAAGCAAGCTGACGGTCTACGGCTGCGAGATGGTTTTCCATAAGGTCTGTGATGACGACCCCGCCGGGATCACTGCCGCCATTCTGGAGGCCAAGGCCGCAGGGTGCGAGCTGATCTTTACCACCGGCGGCATGAGCGTGGACCCCGACGACCGCACCCCGCTGGCCATCAAGAACACCGGGGCCGATATCATCACCTACGGCGCCCCGGTGCTGCCGGGAGCCATGTTCCTTGTCAGCTATCTGGACGGTGTGCCGGTGTGCGGCCTGCCCGGCTGTGTGATGTACGCCAAGCGTACCATTTTTGACCTGCTGCTGCCCCGTCTGCTGGCGGATGACCTCATCACCGCCGAGGATATCGCCCGCTTGGGCGAGGGCGGCCTGTGCCTGAACTGTGAGGTGTGCCACTGGCCGAACTGCGGCTTTGGACACTGCTAAGAAAGTCATTCCACCAAAGTTTCGAAATACGTTGAAAACTGCGGGAGTTAAAATAGATTTATGAACGAAAATAATCTGACACATTTTGATGCCGCCGGCAACGCCGTGATGGTGGATGTGAGCGCAAAGCCCGTCACCGCCCGGGAAGCCACTGCACACGGCATTATTACCATGAACGCCGAAGCCTTTGCCGCCGTGCAGAGCGGCACCGTGAAAAAAGGCGATGTGCTGGGCGTGGCGCGCATTGCAGGCATCATGGCCACCAAACGCACCAGCGAGCTGATCCCCCTGTGCCATCCGCTGCCCCTGACCAAGGTGGGCATCGAGTTCCGTCTGCTGCCCGAGCGGCAGGCGGTAGAAGCCCTGTGTACTGTCAAGACCAGTGGTGTGACCGGCGTGGAGATGGAAGCGCTGACCGGCGTTTCCACCGCGCTGCTGACCATCTACGATATGTGCAAGGCCGTGGACAAGGGCATGGAGCTGGGCGAGATCCATCTGGTGGAAAAGACCGGCGGCAAGAGCGGCCACTATATCCGGGCGGAGGGCGGCTATGTTTGATCGTTACCAGCGCGAGATCCATTACCTGCGCTTGTCGGTGACCGACCTGTGCAACCTGCGCTGCCGCTACTGCATGCCGGACGGCGTGGAAAAGCTGGAGCGGGAAGCCGTGCTGACCTACGAAGAATTTCTGCGCTTGGCTGCGCTGTTTGCCCAGTGCGGCATCGACACCGTGCGGGTGACCGGCGGCGAGCCGCTGGTGCGCAAGAACGTGGCGCAGCTGGTGGCAGGACTTAAAGCGACCCCGGGCATCCGCCGGGTCACCCTGACCACTAATGCTGTGCTGCTGGCAGAGCAGCTGTCTGCATTGCTGGACGCCGGGCTGGACAGTGTGAACATCAGTCTGGATACCCTGCGCCCGGAGGTGTTCCGGCAGATCACCGCCCGGGACGATTTTGCCGCCGTGCAGGCGGGCTTGCAGGCGGCGCTGGAAAGCGGCCTGCCCGTCAAGCTGAACTGTGTGCCGCAGGCGGGCGTCAACGAGGGTGAGCTGGAAGCGCTTGCCGCGCTGGCAAAGGACAACGCCCTGCAGGTGCGGTTCATTGAGATGATGCCCATCGGCTACGGCGCTGCCATGCCCTGCATCTCCGGCCCGGAGCTGCGGGCGCGGTTTGCCCGGCGCTGGCCGGAACTTGCGCCCCTTTCTGCTGCGCAGGAGCACGCTTTAGGCGACGGCCCGGCGGTGTACTACACAGTGCCGGGCTGGCAGGGCAGCATCGGCTTTATTGCAGCGGTGCACGGCAAGTTCTGCGCTTCCTGCAACCGGGTGCGGCTGACCAGTCAGGGCTTTTTGCGCCCCTGCCTTGCCAGTGAGACCGGGTGCGACCTGCGCGCCCTGCTGCGCAGCGGCGCGGACGATGCACAGCTGCTGGCCGCTATCCGGGAGACCATCTGGGCAAAGCCCCGGGAACACCATTTTAACGACAGTTCCATGCCCGCTACCCGCGGGATGTATCGCATTGGAGGATAAATAACTATGGGTAAGCTTCTGGCAATCTGCACCAGCCCCAAGCGGGGCACCGTAAAAACCGAGGTACCCAGCGCCGTTTTGACCCCGGAATGGGGCATCGTGGAGGACGCCCACGGCGGCAACTGGCACCGTCAGGTCAGTATGCTCAGCGCCGAAAAAATTGAGGCCTTCCGCAAGAAGATCTGGGTGGACTACGGTGCCTTCGGCGAAAATCTGGTCATCGAGGGCTTCGATTTCCGCAATCTGCCGGTGACCAGCCGGTTTGCCATCGGGGATGTGGTGCTGGAAATGACCCAGATCGGCAAAGAATGCCACAACGACTGTGTCATCAAGCAGCAGACCGGCGAGTGCATCATGCCCCACGAGGGCGTGTTCGCCCGGGTGCTCACCGGCGGCGAGATCCATGTAGGGGATGAGGTGACCCTGCTGCCCGCACTGGAAAACCCGCCCCTGCGCGCTGCCGTCATTACCCTTTCCGATAAAGGCAGCCGCGGAGAGCGGGAGGATAAAAGCGGCCCGCTGATCGTAGAAATGCTCACCGCCGCTGGCTATGTGGTGGAAGAGACCATGATCCTGCCGGACGAAGCCAAGGCGCTGAAAGCGCAGCTCATCCGCATGGCAGACGGTCGTCAGGTGAACCTTGTGCTCACCACAGGCGGCACCGGCTTCTCCCCCCGGGACATCACCCCGGAGGCCACCTGCGCCGTTGCCGACCGCAACGCCCCCGGCATTGCCGAAGCTATGCGCTACCACAGCCTGAGCATCACCCCGCGCGGGATGCTGAGCCGCGGCGTCAGCGTGCTGCGCGGCAAGACTTTGATCGTCAACCTGCCGGGCAGCCCTAAGGCAGTGCAAGAGAACCTCGAGTACATCCTGCCCAGCTTGGAGCACGGGGTACGCATTGCTGCGGGTCTGGACGGCGAGTGCGCCCGCAAGTAAGGTTTCTCTGCCCTGTTTTCCTTGACGGGGCGTAGAAATAAATATTTTTTACTTGAAGTAAGGAGAAACAGAGATGAACGACCATCGCATTTCCCGTCGGAGGTTTCTGGCCGCTGCCGGTATGGCCGGTGCAGCCGCTGCCCTCACCGCCTGCGGCGGTGCTGCTTCCAGCGCAGCATCGTCCGTGGCTTCCTCTGCCGCCGCTTCCTCGGAAGCAGCCCAGAGCGTGGAGTTGATCGTGTTTGCCGCCGCCTCCCTCACCGAGACACTGAATGCTATCGGTGAGAGCTACACGGCAGAGCACCCGGAGGTGACCTTCCGTTTCAACTTCGACTCTTCCGGCACCCTCAAGACCCAGATCCAGGAGGGCGCGGATTGCGATCTGTTCATCTCTGCCGGTCAGAAGCAGATGAACCAGCTGGACATCACCGCTTCTGCCGATGTGAACAAGGACGGCCTTGACTTTGTGGATGCCGACAGCCGTGTGAACCTGCTGGAAAACAAGGTGGTGCTCTGCGTGCCGGAGGGCAGCGACAAGGGCATTGACAGCTTTGACGCATTGGCCGAGCACCTGAAGGCGCAGGATATCCTGTTCTGCATGGGCAACAGCGATGTGCCCGTGGGACAGTATACCCAGAAGATCCTTACCTACTACCAGTTGGACGAGGCTGCACTGGCGGCTGCGGGCGTGATCACCTACGGTTCCAACGTCAAGGAGGTGACCACGCAGGTCACCGAGGGCAGTGTGGATGCAGGTGTCGTTTACTGCACCGATGCGTACAGCGCCGGTCTGACCCCCGTGGACGAGGCCACCAAGGAGATGTGCGGTCAGGTCATCTACCCCGCCGCCGTACTGAAGGCCGCCCCCAACGCCGAGGCTGCCAAGGAGTTTTTGGCTTACTTACAGACCGACAAGGCCATGACCGTGTTCGAGGGCGTGGGCTTCAGCGCCGTATAAAGGAGCAGACATGGACTGGTATCCGTTGTGGAACAGCCTGCGCATTGCTTTGATCAGCTGCGCGGCGGTGTTCTTTCTTGGCATTTTTGCAGCCTACTATATCGCCCGGCTGCCCCGGGTGATCAAGGGTGTGCTGGATGTGCTGCTCACCCTGCCTATGGTGCTGCCGCCTACGGTGGTGGGCTATTTTCTGCTGCTGCTTTTCGGCGCAAAGCGGCCGCTGGGCATCTTTTTCATGCAGCAGTTCGGGGTAAAGCTGGTCATGAACTGGTACAGCGCCATCTTTGCCTCCATCGTGGTGGCTTTTCCGCTGATGTACCGCACCGCGCGCGGCGCGTTTGAAAGCTTTGACGAAACGCTGGCGTGGTCGGCGCAGACGCTGGGACAGTCCGATACATGGATCTTCTGGCGGGTGCGGATGCCCGCCTGCCGTCAGGGCATTCTGGCGGGCACAGTGCTGGCTTTTGCCCGGGCACTGGGCGAATACGGCGCTACCAGCATGATCGCGGGCTACACCCCCGGCAAGACCGCCACCATTGCCACCACGGTCTACCAGCTCTGGCGCACCAACGATGAACTGGGTGCTATGCGGTGGGTGCTGGTGGATATCGCCATCTCGGCTGTGGTGCTGCTGGCTGTGAATCTGCTGGAGAAAAAACAGAAAGCGGGTGCCCGGAAATGAGCCTTGAAGTCAACATTGAAAAAAAGCTGGACGGCTTCACCCTCCGTGCTGCCTTTACCGCCGGCAACACCTCCACCGCTTTGCTGGGCGCTTCCGGCTGCGGTAAAAGCATGACATTGCGGTGCATCGCGGGCATTGTAAAGCCGGACCGCGGACGCATCGTGCTGGACGGGCGGGTGCTGTTTGACAGTGCGCAGCACATCGACCTGCCGCCGCAGCAGCGGGGCGTGGGACTGCTGTTCCAGAACTACGCCCTGTTCCCCAATATGACCGTAGAACAGAATATCCTTTGCGGCCTGAAGACGGAAAAAGACCCCGCTGCCCGCCGCGCTGCCTGCGCCGAGATGCTGCGCGCCATGCGGCTGGAGACACTTGCCAAACGCTGCCCCGCCCAGCTTTCCGGCGGGCAGCAGCAGCGCGCCGCGCTGGCACGCATTCTGGTGGGCAAGCCTCGCATCCTGATGCTGGACGAGCCCTTCAGTGCGCTGGACAGTTACCTGCGGGAAGAGGTAGAGGGCGAGGTAGGCAGCCTGCTGGCAAACTTTGCGGGCACCGCTCTGCTGGTGACCCACAACCGGGACGAGGCCTACCGCCTTTGCAAAGAAATGATCGTGCTGAACGAGGGGCAGGTGCTGCGTGCCGGTAGAACAAAAGAGGTGTTTGCCGACCCGCAGAGCATCGCCGCCGCGCGGCTGACCGGCTGCAAGAACATTTTGCCCTGCACCCCGCTGGACAGCCGCACCGTCCGTCTGGACGGCTGGGGCGTCCCCCTGCGGCTGGCGCTGCCCGTCCCGGCGGGCTGCACCGCTGTGGGCATCCGTGCCCACGACTTTACGCCCTGCGCTGCGGACGCACCCAACGCCATCCCGGTAAAGGCGGTCTCCACCAGTGAAAACCCCTTTGACTGGAACCTCATCTGCACCTCGCCGGAGGGTACGGCGCAGCTGTGGTGGAAGGTGGGCAAAACCAGCCTTTCTGCCGCCGCCCCGGGGCCGCCCCAGTATCTGTGTGCCGCCCCGGAGAGCATCATGCCGCTGAAAGGTTGAGAAAACGAATGGCCTGCACTGCGCTCCGGCCATATTCAGCGGAAACAACAATTTGAAAACAGGGGATTTCCCCACACGCAAAGCAGCCGCTGCACGGTAAGATGCAGCGGCTGCTTTGCTTATTTGTGTAAAAAGGGGAGTGCTTATGCCATATCGCGGCAGGTCACAATGTCAGCCCCGGTGCCGCAGACATTTTGCAGCACCACATCGCCCACATGGATGGGGGCGTGCAGCACTACGCTGTCCAGCGCGGCGACTACCTCGGCCATCTGTCCCTTGGGCACAGGCTTGGAGGTCTTGACCGGGCAGCGGGAGTGCAGGCAGCCCTCGGCGCGCACGGTGCTGGTAATGATGCGTGTGGGGTGGGTCAGCTCTTCCTTGCCGTAGGCAATGCCGTTGGGGCAGCCGTTACCGGTCACCTTGTAGTCGTTGGCCTCATCCACCAGCAGATGGCAGCCCTGCGGGCAGCAGGTGCAAATTACTTCTTTCATCTCGCTCATGCCTCCTCGATCTCAATGGTCACTTCGTCCATGGGGGCTCTGTCCAGCAGCACTCTGGGCAGGGCAATGTGTTCCATCTCGCCGGGGGCAAGGCGGTCACGCTTGAAGCGTGCGATCACCGTATCACCGCTCTTGACAAGGATGGTGCTCTTGCCGCAGATGCGGCGGACGCGGAAGGACACGTTGGTGCTCTTTTCCACGCCTTCCAGACGGATGCGCAGCGGCAGGGTGTAGCCAAGGTCTGCGCCGGGCTTCACGGTCAGCACACGCCCCGCGGCCACAGGGCCGTTCTGGATATAGTTGGCAGCGGCTGCGCCGGCCAGCTCGCTCTCGCCGGAAACAAAGTCCACCAGATCATGCACCTGCACCACGTTGCCGCAGGCAAACACGCCGGGGATGCTGGTCTCCATGTTTTCGTACACGATGGCGCCCTTGGTGCGGGGGTCCATCTCGATGCCGGCCTGCTTGGTCAACTCGTTTTCGGGGATCAGCCCCACGCTCAGCAGAATGGTGTCCACATCAAACTCCATCTCGGTGCCGGGGATGGGCTTGCGGTCGGGGCCAATCTCGGCCACGATGGCCTTTTCTACGCGGTCCTTGCCCTGAATATCCACGATGGTGTGGGAGAGGTACAGGGGGATGTCAAAGTCGTTCAGGCACTGCACGATATTGCGGGTCAGGCCGCCGGAGTAGGGCATCACTTCTACGCAGGCCAGCACCTTTGCACCCTCAAGGGTCATGCGGCGCGCCATGATCAGGCCGATGTCGCCGCTGCCGAGGATCAGCACCCGCTTGCCCACCAGATAGCCTTCCATGTTCACATAGCGCTGTGCGGCACCGGCGGTGTACACACCGGCAGGGCGGGTGCCCGGGGTACCAATGGCACCGCGGGTGCGCTCGCGGCAGCCCATGCCCAGTATGATGCTCTTGGCTTCGATGATCTGGTAGCCGTACTCCTTGGAGACGCAGTGCACCTTTTTGTCCGGGGTCACTTCCAGCACCATGGTGTCCAGCTGCACCTTTACGCCGGTTTCCTTGAGCATCTCAATAAAGCGCCCGGCATACTCCGGGCCGGTCAGCTGTTCGCCGAAGCGGTGCAGACCAAAGCCGTTGTGGATGCACTGGTTCAGAATGCCGCCCAGTTCCTTGTCGCGCTCCAGAATAAGGATGTCGCGCAGACCGCTTTCCCATGCCTTGCAGGCAGCAGCAAGGCCCGCAGGGCCGCCGCCAATAATGATCAGATCAACCATTGCTCTTTCCTCCTACCTTCGTTTCGCTGAGCAGAACGTTCGAGCCGTTCTTGTCCTGCAGGATGTCCAAGGGGTCTATGCCCAGTTCGCGGCTGATCAGCTCCAGCACGCGGGGGCCGCAGAAACCGCCCTGGCACCGACCCATGCCTGCACCGGCGCGGCGCTTGACGCCGTCGATGGTGTTGGCAGGCACCTCGCTGTGGAGGGCTGCCAGGATCTCGCCCTCGGTGATGGTCTCGCAGCGGCAGATCACGCGGCCGTAAGCGGGCTGCTCCTTGACCAGCGCGGCCTTTTCCTCTGCGGAAAGCTCCTTGAAGCGGATGTGGCGGCGGCCGTCCTTGTAGTCGGCCTTTTCAGCGCCCAGAACACCGCGCTGCTGCAGGATGGCAACGGCTTCCTCAGCAACTGCCGGGGCGGCGGACAGGCCGGGGCTCTTCATGCCGGCCAGATCGATCCAGCCGGGTGCCTCCGGCTCCTCGCCAATGATAAAATCGTCCACGTCCAGATTGGCGCGCACGCCTGCAAAGCTGCGGATGGACTCGCCGAAGTTGATACTGGGCACACTGCGCTGGGCAGTGGCCTTGACAAATTCCAGACCGCTGCTGGTGCAGGAGGTGTCGTTGCCCTTCACAGGCTCTGCGTTGGGGCCGACGAGCAGGTTGCCGTGCACGGTGGGTGCCACCAGAACGCCCTTGCCCAGCTCGTTGGGACACTGGAAGATAACGTGACTCACGCGGGTGCCCTCGCTCTTGTCCAGCAGATAGTACTCGCCCCGGGTGGGGATGATGTGGAAGTTGGCGGGCTCCACCATGGAGTGTACTTTGTCTGCCCAGATACCGGCAGCGTTGATGACGCAGCGGGTCTCCACCGTGCCGCCGGGCACGGTCAGGCGATAGCCGCCCTCGATGGCTTCGGCATTGGTCACTTTGCAGCTGCGGCGCAGCTCCACGCCGTTGCGTACCGCCACCTCGGTCATGGCCAGTGCATACTCCCACGGGTTCACGATGGCGGCGCTGGGTGCCCACAGTGCACCGCAGACCTTTTCAGAAAGGTTCGGCTCCATGGCAAGGGTCTCTTCCCGGGAAAGAATCTTCATGTCGGGCACGCCGTTGACGGTGCCGTTCTCAAACAGATGCTGCAAATGGGGCAGTTCCTTCTCGTCCAGTGCCAGCACCAGTGAGCCGCACTGCTTATAGGAGACATCCAGCTTTGCGCAGATCTCCTTTGCCAGAGCCACGCCGCGCACGTTCAGCCGTGCCATGCGGGTGCCGGGGGCGGGGTCGTAGCCTGCGTGGAGAATGGCGCTGTTGGCCTTGGTGGTGCAGTCTGCCACATCGTTCTCGGCCTCAAGAATGACCACCTTGTTGTCGTAGCGCGACAGTGCGTAGGCGGCAGCGGCACCGATGACGCCACAGCCGATGATTGCTACATCATACATTGTTCTTTTCCTCCTGTCCATTCTGCCTTGGCCCGTCGGGAGCTGGGCAGCTGTTGATGGTACAAAAAAAGAGCGAACCGAAACAAAGGCAACTGCCCTTGTCCGTTTCGCTCATATCTCCTGAAACAAACAGCACTTGTTTACTCTTATGATACCCTGTCCCTGCACAAAAAGCAAGGTGTTTTGCACTTTTTGTGAAACCCTTACAAAAAACACCGGTTGCTTTTGCGCAGAATGCGGGTCACATATCCCATACCGCCTGATTGGTGGTGGAAATGGCAGTGATTCCGGCTTCCAGCGCGGCCATCACGTCCTCTTTATCAGCAATAAGGCCGCCGGCGAGCACCGGCACTTTGGCGGTAGCGCACACCCGGCGCAGAATCTTGGGCATGGTGCCGGGCAGCAGGTCCAGACAGTCCGGTAGGTTTGCGGGGATCTTGTCCAGACTTTCCAGCGCGATGGAATCCAGTAGGAATACCCGCAGAATGGCGGCCAGCCCCAGCTCCTTGGCACGGCGGATGAAGGACTGCCGGGTGGAGATGATGCCGTCGGCCTCGGTGGTATTGCGGATAAAGTCCACCGCCACCTCCTTACCAGCAAGCCCTGCGATAAGGTCTACATGCACCGCGGCAAAGCGCCCGGCTTCGTGGATGCGGCGCACAATGGAGGCAATATTGCAGATATCTCCGTATAATACGAATACCACCCGGATGTTCTCGTTGGTCAGCGCATTGCAAAGCCCGGCATCGTCCTTGACGGCCGCAATGACTGGTGTTTCCTGAATGGCATCCATCAGCGCCTGTTTCATGTTTTTCCTCCTGCCCGGCGTTCTGTGGGGCAATTTTACTGGTGCTCTGCCAGCCAGCGCAGCGCCATATAGGTGTAGGCTGCCGTGCCGCGGTACAGGATGCTGTCATCAAAGCGCACCTTGGGGTGGTGCTGACCGTAGGTGTAGCCCTCCTTGGCGTTGCCAGCAGCTAAGAACATGCTCACGGTGGGCACTTCGTGGCTGACAAAGGCGAAGTCCTCGCTGCCGCCGCCGGGCTTGCCGCCGGTGAGCGGGGTCATATCCATAGCGCCCTTGCCCAGCAACTCGGTCATATAGGTCAGGGCGTTACCCGCCAGCGGGGTGTCCACCACCATGCAGGGGCAGTAATCGCTGAACTCCACCTCGGCGGTGCAGCGGTAGGCGGTGGCCACGCCCTGCGCGATTTCGGTCATGCGCTGATGGATAAGGGCACTGACCTTCTGCTCCGGGTCCACGGTGCGGATGGTGCCCCACATATCGGCAGTATCCGGGATGACGTTGGAAGCCTTGCCTGCCTCGAACCGGCCGGTGGTGAACACGCCAAAGCCTGCGGGGTCCAGCTCGCGGCTGTTGATCTCCTGCAGGGCAATGTGGATGTGCGCCGCTGCGGTGATGGGGTCGATGCAGGCGTTGGGCATGGAGCCGTGGCCGCCCTTGCCGTGCACAACGATGTGATACTGCTCGCAGCTGGCCATGGTAATGCCGCCGCCCGGCACCAGCACCATACCGGCGGGCAGGGGCATCCCGGCCAGCACATGGAACATGACCGCTGCGTCTACCTTGGGGTTCTCCAGCAGGCCGCTGTTTATCATATCCAGCGAGCCCTGAAAGATCTCCTCTGCGGGCTGGAACTCCAGCTTTACCGTGCCTTCGATCTCGTCCTCATGCTCCTTGAGCAGCTTGGCTGCACCCAGCACCATGGCAGTGTGCATATCGTGGCCGCAGCCGTGCATCTTGCCGGGCAGCTCAGAGGAAAATTCCTCGCCGGATTCCTCCTGCAAGGGCAGCGCGTCCATGTCGCCGCGCAGCAGGATCACCTTGCCGGGGCGTTTGCCCCCTGCGAGCGCTACCACGCCGCACTTGCCGCAGTCCTGCGGGGTGTAGCCCATCTCGGTCAGCGCTTTTTTGACCAGTGCCTTGGTCTGGGGCAGGTCAAAGCCCACCTCCGGGTGACGGTGCAGTGTGCGCCGCCATTCCTGCAGCTGGGGCTCCAGCGCTTTGGCAGCTTCCAACAGTTTTTCCGGTGCGATCATTGTAAAATCAACTCCCTCTGAATTTATGCGGAAAGCCCTCTCGGCCACAGCAGAGCCATGACGGGGAGGGCTTCGCCTTACGGTTATTCTTCCCCGCCGTTATTGCCAGTCGGGTGGTACTGGGCGCAGGTGCACTTTTTGAACTTCAGGCCGCTGCCGCAGGGGCAGGGGTCGTTGCGACCAATTTTGACCACACGCACCGGCTGACCCTTGGGGCTGCCCTTGACGCCGGGTGCGCCGTTGCCGGGCACAAAGCCCTCGCCGGTGGGCTTTGCCACCTGCTCCCGCTTGGGGGCGGAACCGGCGGCGCGCAGCTCGATGGTAAGCAGCATCTTGACGCTGGACTCCCGGATGGAATCCACCATCTGGTCGAACATATCAAAGCCCTCGATGCGGTATTCCACCACCGGGTCCTTCTGGCCGTAGCCGCGCAGCGCGATGCCCTGCCGCAGCTGGTCCATGTTGTCGATGTGGTCCATCCACTGGCGGTCTACGCACTTGAGCAGGCAGATGCGCTCCAGTTCGCGCATGACGGGTGCACCGTAGCGCACCTCCTTGGCCTGCAAGATCTGCATGCCGCGGTCGTACAGCATATCTGCAATGCCCTGCTGGGAAAGGCTATCAAAGTCTGCCACAGTGTAATGGAAGTCGGCATCGGTGGTCAGCCAGCCCTGATAGTGACGGCGCAGCGCACCAAAATCCCACTCGTCCTTTACATCACCGGAAAGGAACTGGGCGCAGCTGGAATCGATGTTCTCCCGCAGCATCTTGTGCATCTCGGTGCTGATGTCCTCGCCGTCCAGCACCTTGCGGCGCTGCCCGTAGATGATCTCGCGCTGCTGGTTCATCACATCGTCGTACTTCAGCACGTTCTTACGGATCTCAAAGTTGCGGCCCTCCAGCTTTTTCTGGGCGCTTTCCAGCGTATTGGTGATCATGCGGTTCTCGATGGGAGTATCCTCGTCGATCTTCAGGGTGTTCATCAGGCTGGACACCCGGTCGCCGCCGAACAGGCGCATCAGGTCGTCCTCAAGGCTCAGGTAGAAGCGGGAAGCGCCCGGGTCACCCTGACGGCCGGCACGGCCGCGCAGCTGGTTGTCGATACGGCGGCTCTCGTGCCGCTCGGTGCCAATGATGAACAGGCCGCCTGCGGCGCGCACCTCGTCGGCCTCTGCGTCAATGGCGGGCTTGTACTGGGCGTACAGCTGGTCAAAGCGCTGACGTGCGGCCAGAATGTTGGCATCGGCGGTCTCGCCGTGGCCGTTGGCCTCGGTCAGCAGCAGTTCCACGGCTGTCGGGTCGGCATCCTGCGGGGTGTCGGGGTTGAGCAGGTTCTCGCAGAAGTGCTCCTTGCGCATCTGGGCTTTCGCCATGAACTCGGCGTTGCCGCCAAGCATGATATCGGTACCACGGCCTGCCATGTTGGTGGCGATGGTGATGGCACCCTTTTTACCGGCCTGCGCTACGATCTCGGCTTCGCGCTCGTGGTTCTTGGCGTTCAGCACGTTGAAATCCCGGGTATGGCGCTGTAACATTTTGGCGAGGATCTCGCTCTTTTCCACGCTGACAGTACCCACCAGCACAGGCTGACCGTTCTTGTGGCACTCCATTACCTGCTCGATGACGGCGCGGTACTTGCCCTCCACGGTCTTGTAGATGGCGTCCGGGTAGTCCTTGCGCTGCACCGGGCGGTTGGTGGGCACGCTGACGATGTTCAGGCCGTAGATCTCGGTGAACTCGGTGGCTTCGGTGCGGGCGGTACCGGTCATACCGGACAGCTTTTTGTACATACGGAAGTAGTTCTGGAAGGTGATGGTGGCCAGCGTCTTGCTCTCGGCGGCGATTTTCACGCCCTCCTTGGCCTCGATGGCCTGATGCAGACCCTCGTTGTACCGGCGGCCGATCATCAGACGGCCGGTGAACTCGTCCACGATGATGACCTGACCATCCTTGACCACATAGTCGATATCCCGCTGCATCACGCCGTAAGCCTTGATGGCCTGATCGATGTGGTGGGCAAGGGTCATGTTCTCGGCGGCGGCAAGGTTTTCTACCTTAAAATAGGCCTCGGCCTTTTTGATGCCGGCGGCGGTCAGGGTACAGGTCTTGTGCTTTTCGTCCACAACGTAATCGCCATCGGCCTGCTCATCGGTGGAGACCTTATCTTCCAGTTCCACCACCACGCTCTTGCGCAGGGTGCGCACAAAGCGGTCCACCTGCGTATACAGGCTGGAGGAGTCCTCGCCGCGGCCGGAGATGATCAAAGGCGTGCGGGCCTCATCGATCAGAATGGAGTCCACCTCGTCCACGATGGCGTAGGCGTGGCCGCGCTGCACCATGTTGGCCTTGTAGGTCACCATGTTGTCGCGCAGGTAGTCAAAGCCGAACTCATTGTTGGTGCCGTAGGTGATATCGGCATTGTAGGCGGCCCGGCGGGCGTCGCCGTCCATGCCCTGCACGATCAGACCGACAGTCAACCCCAGCCAGCGGTAGAGCTTGCCCATCCACTCGCTGTCGCGCTTGGCCAGATAGTCGTTGACGGTAACAATGTGCACCCCTTCGCCGGTCAGGGCGTTCAGGTAGGCGGGCAGGGTAGCCACAAGGGTCTTGCCCTCACCGGTCTGCATCTCGGCAATATCGCCGCGGTGCAGGGCAATGCCGCCGGTCACCTGTACCGGGAAGTGCTTCATGCCCAGCACGCGCCATGCAGCCTCGCGGCAGACGGCAAAGGCATCCGGCAGAATGTCGTCCAGCGTTTTGCCCTCGGCCAGCTGCTGCTTGAAGGCGGCAGTCTGCGCCTGTAAGTCGGCATCGGACATGGCCTGATACTTGGGCTCCAGTGCCAGCACCTGTTTGGTGATGGGGTTCACCTTTTTCAGCTCCCGGTCAGAGAAGCTGCCAAAAAGTTTTTCAACAAGGGACATAGGTCACACCTCATAAATCTTAAAAATCGGGCTGTGATGCGCCCGGAATCGCGCATAACAATACAAGTATATGATACACCAAAGCGGCAGACACGTCAAATCTGCAAGGCTATTTTAGCCCGCTTTTACATGAACTTTCTGTAAAAAGATGCTGCAAGTCGTTCACAGACCCCCGATCTCCCGGCAGCACACTTTATTTTCGCCCTATCGCTTTTGGGGGAATCGTGGTAGAATAGGGCTATCATTGATAGGGAGGGCTATACTTATGCTCAAACGGCTGCGCACCGCGCACCCCATTCTTTATTGTATCCTGTCCGAGGTGCTGTTCCTTGGCAGCATGGTTTTGTTCAGCCTGCTGGCTACCATCGGGCTGGCAGCGGCAGGCGCGGATTTTGACACCATGGATGGCTATCTGCTGGGTTCTGTGCAGGAGGCTGTGGGGCTGGCGGTGGCGCTTTTGCTGCTGGCCCGCACCGGCAGACTTGATCTGTTGCACCGGCGCGGCTGCGGCTTTCTGAACGGAATGCTGGTGGGCATGTACCCGCTGTTTTTCATCGGGTATACGACCGTTGGGACGCTGGCCTTTGGCCGCCCGGACACGCCGCTGCTGCCGCTGCCCCGCATCCTGACCTTTATGCTGAACATGATCCTTGTGGGCGTGGCTGAGGAGCTGGTGTTCCGTGGCATCATTGCCCAGACCCTGCTGGAGCGCTACGGCACCGCCCGCGCGGGGGTGTGGAAGGCCTGTCTTGTGTCCGGCGTGCTGTTCGGCGCGGCGCACCTGAGCAACCTGCTCGGCTCGGCACCCTTTGGCGTGCTGATGCAGTGCGTGTTTGCGGCCTCGCTGGGCGTGATGCTGGCCGCTATCTACTTCCGCACCGGCAATTTGTGGGTAACGGTGTTCCTGCACAGCGCCATGGACATTGCCTCTATGCTCATCGGTGGGCTGTACGGCACCACCAGCGTGGCCGAGAGCGTAAGCGGCTACGATGCCTCGCGGCTACTGTCGGTGGCGGTGTACCTGATCCCCACCCTGTTTCTGCTGCGCAAGAAGAAGCTGCCGGAGGTGCAGCTGTACTGGGGCGGCATTGTAAAAAATTAAAGCTTACGGACAAAAATCTTCTTGCAATCTGCCGGGCAATCTGGTATACTGTATCTGTTACCGTGGCACGGGGCTGGGAGTATGCCCGCTTTTGGGAGAACCGTTTCCCGCCGCTGTGCCATAGGCAGATAAATTACTTGAAAGAGGTACTGTATTATGAATAAGCAGGAAGTTATGGCCAAAGTCGCTCTGACCGAGAAGGACACTGGCTCCCCCGAGGTTCAGGTCGCTCTGCTGACCGCTCACATCAACGAGCTGAACGAGCACCTGAAGAAGAACCCTAACGATCACCACAGCCGCCGCGGTCTGCTGAAGATGGTTGGCCGTCGCCGCAATCTGCTGGCTTATCTCCAGAAGAAGGACATCGAGCGTTACCGTGCTCTGATCGCAACTCTGGGTCTGCGTAAGTAATTTTAACGGAGGGCAGGTACCGCAAAGGTACCTGCCCTTTGCTTTATGTATAGCTCCATGTATCCCATGCGCACAAAATAGCGGTGGCAGCGTATTGCAGCAGTAAATCGAACGCCTGTGCCTGCGGGCAGGGACGCTGGATTTATTGCTATAATGCGCACGCCACGGCTTTTTGGATAGAACGATCCGAAAAACAAGGAGGCAGAAACAATGGCAATCGAATTTGGTTCCCGCAAAGAGACCTTTGACAACTTCAAGGTCTACGAAACCATGTTGGCCGGCCGCCCGTTCAAGGTTGAAATGGGCAAGATGTGCGGCCTGTCCAATGCCAGCGCACTGATCCGCTACGGCGAGACCTGCGTGATGTGCAACGTGGTCATGAGCCCCAAGCCCCGCGAGGGCGTGGATTTCTTCCCGCTGAACGTGGAGTACGAGGAAAAGCTCTACGCCGCAGGCCGCATTCCCGGCAGCTTTATGCGCCGTGAGGGCCGCCCCGGTGAGCGCGCTATCCTGACCAGCCGCGTGGTGGACCGCCCCATGCGCCCGCTGTTCCCCAAGGAGATGCGCAACGACGTGTGCATCACCATGACCGTCATGAGCCTTGACCCGGACTGCAGCCCCGAGATCGCCGGTATGATCGGCGCTTCTCTGGTGACCGCCGTGTCCGATATCCCCTGGAACGGCCCCATCGGCGGCGTGCAGGTGGGTCTGGTTGACGGCGAGATCGTGCTGAACCCCACGCAGGAGCAGCGCAAGGTGAGCGACCTTGCTCTGACCGTTGCCGCCACCATGGATAAGATCGTGATGATCGAGGCCGGCGCCAACGAGGTGGACGAGGACACTATGCTGACCGCCATCAAGACCGCACACGTTGAGATCAAGAAGATCATCGAGTTCATCAACAAGATCGTGGCCGAGCGCGGCAAGCCGAAGATCGACTTCCAGGTGGTGGGTCTGGACATGGACGTGTTCCACGCCATCCAGAACAAGTACCTGGACGATTTCAAGGCTGCCATGGACACCGACGACAAGAACGTGCGTGACGCAGCCCTGCTGCCCATCATGGACAAGATCGCTGAGGAATACCCCGACCTGTCCGCCGCCGATCTGGATCTGGTAAGCTACAAGATGCAGAAGTTCGTGGTGCGCCGCTGGCTGCTGGATGAAGGCAAGCGTGTGGACGGCCGCGGCATCAACGAGATCCGCCCGCTGGCCGCAGAGGTGGGCATTCTGCCCCGCGTGCACGGCTCTGGTATGTTCACCCGTGGCCAGACGCAGGTGCTTACCACCTGCACGCTGGGCGGCACCAAGGACAACCAGCTGATGGACGATCTGACCGACGAGCAGACCAAGCGCTATATCCACCACTATAACTTCCCGCCGTACTCTGTGGGCGAGGCACGCGCACCGCGCAGCCCCGGCCGCCGCGAGATCGGCCACGGCGCATTGGCTGAGCGTGCTCTGGTGCCGGTGCTGCCCTCCTTGGAGGAGTTCCCCTACACCATCCGCTGCGTGTCCGAGGTGCTCAGCTCTAACGGCTCCACCTCTCAGGCTTCCATCTGCGGCTCTACGCTGGCACTGATGGACGCTGGCGTGCCCATCAAGGCTCCGGTTGCCGGTATCTCCTGCGGCCTGATCACCGAGGGCGAGCGCTGGATGACCATGCTGGACATTCAGGGCGTGGAGGACTTCCACGGCGATATGGACTTTAAGGTCGGCGGCACCCGCAAGGGCATCACCGCCATCCAGATGGACATCAAGATCGACGGCCTGACCTACGACATCATTGCCGAGGCCTTCGAGAAGTGCCGCAAGGGCCGCCTGTATATTCTGGACGAGATCATCAAGCCGGTGATCGCCGAGCCCCGTCAGGAGCTGAGCCGCTGGGCACCCAAGATGTTCAGCATGATGATCCCCACCGACAAGATCAAGGACGTGATCGGTAAGGGCGGCAAGGTCATTCAGGATATCTGCGCCACCTGCAACTGCAAGATCGATGTGCAGGAGGACGGCCATGTGTTCGTCTCCGCCGTGGATCAGGAGGACGCAAAGCGCGCCATCTTTACCATCAAGACCATTGTGGAGGACCCCGAGATCGGTGCCATCTACAAGGGCAAGGTGACCCGCCTGATGAACTTTGGTGCCTTTGTGGAGATCGCCCCGGGCAAGGAAGGCCTTGTGCATATCTCCAAGCTGGACACCAAGCGCGTGGAGCGGGTAGAGGACGTGGTTGCCGTGGGCGATGCCATCGTGGTCAAGGTGACCGACATCGACCAGCAGGGCCGCATCAACCTGAGCCGCCGCGACGCCATTCTGGCTCTGGAAGCCAAAAGGGCCGCCCAGCAGCAGTAAAAACCTAATACAGATTGCATAAAATAAGAGCCGCTGTACTTTTTGTACAGCGGCTCTTTTGCGTGTACCCCCTCAGGCTCACTGCGTTCGCCAGCTCCACCCAAAAAGCTCCCCCGAAGGGGGAGCTGGCATCGAGCAAAGTGAGATGCCTGAGAGGGTTCGTGCTCAAACCCCACCCGTGAAAAGGCAATTCTGGAAAATCCGCAGATTTTCCAGAATTGCAAATTTAAAAATATATTTTCCGCTGATTATGCGCAGAGCAACGCGGAGCGCATTCAAAATCGTGCTGCGCCCGGCAGGGGAAAGGGCACAAAAAAATGCTCCCCCTTGCGGGGGAGCAAATTCGGTACACAACGCCACGCTGTGCCGAAAAGAAAGGAGTGCAAAGTCAGTTTTCCTTTTTGCCCTGACGGTTCAGCACCCAGCCTGCGGCAAACAGCAGCACACCGCTGCAGGCCAGCACCGGCACGGGCCAGTTCAACTGGCCGGTCTGGGGCAGAACAGGCTTATCGGGGTTGGAAGGGGAGACCGGGTTATCCGGATTCTCGGGGCTTACCGGGTTGTCCGGGCTGTCGGGACTTACCGGGTTATCCGGTGTGCCGGGGCTCACCGGCGTATCCGGGTTATCCGGCTGCTCCGGGAGATCGGGGGTGTCCGGTGTGTCGGGCGTATCGGGCACATCCGGGGTGTCGGGGGTGTCCGGCGTTTCCGGGATGGTAGCGCCTACCTTGGGGGTGGCGTCCACATCGTAGATCCAGTTGTCGCCATCGGGCATGGGGATGGACACAAGGAAGGGCTTGATGGCCTCGTAGCCGTGGGATGCCTCGGTCTGCACGACCAAGTACAGACCCTGCGGCAGCTTGGTAATGTTGGCATAGCCCTCTTCGTTCACGTCCTGCTGGGCGGCAATGGCGGGCACAGCGGGCAGGTACTTTACCAGCTGGTCTGCCAGCGTGCTGTCGGAAAGATCGCCCAGCGCGACACCGCAGCCCGTAAAATCGCCGGTATAGTCAAAGTACAGGTTGCCGTTGGTGCGCTTGACGGAGGCCACCTGATACAGGGTAAGCTCGCCGCCGCGCAGGGGCACATCGTTGTGGGTGTCGTACAGACGGACATGGAGCGAGCCCAGACGCCCCAGCACAATGTTGGCACTGGTGGCAAACGCCGGCAGGGCGCAGCATACCACAAGGCACATAGCCAGCAGCACAGCCGCCAGACGATGACGCAGATCAATGCTTTTCATGTTCTTCACCTCTCGTTTTCTTGGGTTTGCGTGTGGAAATCAGCATACCGATCAGCAAGATCAGCAGCATGGGCAGCGCCATAATGGGCGCAACAATAATGGGTTCAATTTTAAGCGCTTCGGCGGTAACGCGGAGGTGCTTGTACTGATCCGGGGTCTCTACGCGGCGGCCGCGTACCAGCAGGCGGTGGGTGTTGATGCCGTAGGGGGTGCAGGTCATCAGGGTGACGTAGTCCTTGCCTTCGGCGATCTTCAGCTCATCGGTCTCGGTGGGCAGCACGATGGAAATTTTGTCCACCTCGTAGGTGAGCACCCGGTCCAGCACGGTGATGGTAAAGGTATCGCCCACTTCCAGCTGGTCGAGGTTGGTAAACAGCTTTGCGCTGGGCAGGCCGCGGTGCGCCGAGATGACCGCGTGGGTGGACGCGCCGCCCACCGGCAGGCTGGTGCCCTCCAAGTGGCCTGCGGCGATCTGCAATACGCCGTCGCTGGTGCCGTGGTAGATGGGCAGCTCCACGCCGATTTTGGAAATGGTGATGTAACCCATAATGCCCGTGCCGGTAATATCCAGCGTTTCGTTGTAGCCGGTAAGCTGATCCGGGCGGTAAAGGGCGTTTTCGTTGGCGGCCACCTGTGCGTTAAAGGCATCGGCGGCGTCAAAGTAGGCGCTGTAATCCGCATCGGTCATGTTGTCCACGTCCTGCGCGTAGCTTGCCACCGCGCGGGACTGGCTGCGCTGGTTGACGTAATCGCTGATAGTGGGGTATAACATCACGGATAGACCCACGAAAAAGACGTGGATCAATATAATGGTGCTTTTGTTCTTTTTCGTGGGCTACTCCCTAACGTTATAGTTTCAGGATCAGAGTAGGGGGCCTTGCGGCCCCGCTCTGTGCCGGGGAAAAGGAGAGCTTAGCGGTTCTCCATGCGCTTTTTGGTAATGAGCAGGATGGCTGCTGCAACCATCAGGCCGCCGCCGATGACATAGAACAGGGTGGTGCCGATGCCGCCGGTGCTGGGCAGGGTAGTGCCGGTCTTGTTCTCGACCTTCACAGTAGTACCATCAGCTGCTTCCACAAAAGTAGCACCCTCTGCTGTGCTGGTTTTGTACTCGATCTTTGCAGACGGCGTTCCCGAAGTCGTCCAGCTCTCAGCAGTGATCATAATTTCAATGGGGTTCTCCAGCGGGTTGTAACCCTGCGGGGCTTCTTTTTCCTTCAGGTAGTAAGTACCGTTTGCCAGACCGCTCATGGTGAGGTTGCCGCTTGCAGGAGAGGTGAGAACGGTAGCGTTGTTTTCGCCACTGCTCCAATTCTTGATTTTACCGTTGGCGTCCATCACAGCATATTCGTTTTCGCTCTCAGAGTTGGTGCTTGCTTTACGGTACAGAATGAACTTTGCACCTTCCAGACCTTTTTCTTTATTGCCATCCATGAAGTACTTGAAGATGTTGAAGCTCCAAGTGTAGGTCTTGGTAGGCTCGGCAGTAACTCTACCGCTGTCACCATAGGTCAAAACGGTCTCGTTCTTGTTGCCGTCAGTGCCGACCTTGGCTTTCTCATTCAAGGCAGCAGAGTATGTGACGGTGAAAACATCGTTGGTGTTCACGTGATTGAACTTGATATCAAAGGTATCACCGTCTGCGGGAGAAGTGATGAGCTCGTAATCAGTGCCTTTTACCAGAATGTCCTCGCCGCGCTTAACGGTAACGCTGCTAGAATCGAAGGTCAGACCTTCGTCCATCTTATCGTGCATGACGTAGTTCTCAGGCTTGCCATCAATAGCATCGATCGTAACATAGAACTTTACAGTATCGCCGACCGTTGCATCATTAGCAGAAGCAGGAGAACCGGCGGCGTGCTCTACCTGCTTGGTGATGGTGGGCTTGCCATTCTTTTCGTTAATGGTTACGTTCGGGTTGGTGGTACCCAGAGAGCACAGGGAGTTTGCAGACAGAGCAGGAGTAGAAACAACCAGATAATAGCCCAGTGGCAGGTTGCTTACAGTGGGGTTAGCAGCAGTTGCAGTGCCGTCAGCAGTCAGATTGTGGTCCTCTGCATACTTACCAGCGGCATTTGCAAGGTCTTGAATCTTTGCTGCATCAGTAACGGTAGAGGTAACAATGTCATTTTTGACAGTGAATACATCAGTATGGCCATTAACAAAGCCTGCCCAAACATCATTGATGGTGTACTTATAGGCGGTAAAGCCCTCGTTGGCTTCCAGATCCAGGATACGATAAATGTTATAGGTCTGGCCCGCGATGGCACCATTGATGGTAATGCTGCCCGTGCGGGGAGCACCAGCACCCTCAGCTGCAAACGCCGGAATGGCCATGGCGCAAACCATAGCAACTGCCAGCAGTACAGCCATGAGTTTCTTCATTGCTTTTTTCATGGAAAAGCCCCTTTCTTTTCTGCCCCCTGCCGCCCCCTGTGTTTTTGTACAGGGGGGGGGTAGGGGTGTAGTTTTGTTCGGACTATCGCGTAAACTTTGCGCTGGGCGGGCGGGGGCTCAGCCCCGGCACGCCAGCAGAGAAGTGCAGTTTAGTCATCTGCTCTCCCTTCGCGTCTGCGCTTGCGGTGGATAAAACTATATGCCAGCGCAGACAGCATCATTGTGCCGCCCACGGCTGTATACGGGAGTGTACCGGTGCCGCCGGTAGAGGGAAGCTCGTAATCCTGAGATTGCTCCTTCTCATTGGTAAGATAGAGGTATCCGCCAACGGATAATGCATGATAAGCACTCAGGTCAGCGGGAAGGTTCTCTGGATACTTACTCTTATCACTATCCGGGATATAGAAGTAGTAGGCGTTGTCGGGATCAAGGATATAACCGGCAGGAGGCATCGTTTCCACAAGCTTGAATGCCTGATTACGGAATTGAACGTTATTTTCGTCCATGATTTTGGAAAGGTTATGCCCTTCCCCATCAACCAGTTGACCATCGTCGTCCGTGACGATCTGATTGGTCACCAAAGACCAATCGTTTTTAGTGCTGTCCCACGCATAAAAGCTGAACTTTGCACCAGACAGATACAGACCGTTATTGTCTTTATCCACCTTGTAGGCGTATACGCCCTCTTTGGCATTGGCATTCCAAGAGCTGGAAGTGATTTTAACGTTTTGACTATCCGTAACAGAGGTGATCTTTTTGTCCTGTGCCAACAAGGTTGCGGTGTTGTTCAAAGTGATGTCGTGAGAAGCATTAGAAAGGTATCGATAAACCACTGCAAGCGGTTTTGCGTTTGGCAAGGTGAAAGTCAGGCGGTTAATGCGGTTTTCTGTACCGGTGCCGGAACCATAACCGATGGTTTCGTACAGATACGAATACTCTGAAACGGTTAGCGGGCTTCCAAGGGTATTGGTAGCTTTATCGTATTCATACACGGCAACACTGGAAGGCTTGAGCGTGATGAGCTTATTGTTATACCAGGGGTCATAAGTGTACGCAAGATCATCAACAAGTGTCAGCTTGATATTGGGGTTGCCCAGAATTGTCTGCCCATCGGGATTGACAATAACCGTATACTCCACTGTATCGGCAGCTTCACTTACGTCAACCTGCCTGCCACTCTTTTGCACAGCATCATGCAGGCTGTTGTAGGTGATCTCCTGCGTCTGCGAGGCTGTACCCCAATCCTTCGAGGTGCTGTCAGTCACATTGACTTCATTGGTAAAGTTCTTTTGCGTGCTTCCCCAGCTCGCTGGATCGTTGATGGCAGTAGTTACATAAATATTGATCTTTTCATCTGCTACGAGACACTTCAAAAGCTGCAGGGGAATACGCAGCTTAACAACCTGATGATCACCAACAGTGGTGGTTGTAACGGGAATGTCGGGACCATGCCCAGTAGCACCTCCGGATGCATCATTGTTGATCCATGTGTGAAGCTTCCACACACTGTCGTTTTTCTCTTCGCCGTTTTTACCCCAGTAATTGTTGGTTTTGATATCAATGTCCGAAATCTTTACACCGGAGGGGAGCGTGTCGGTAATTTCGATATACTCAAGTCCGCTTTCAACAGCCTTAAAGGCTTCGGTCAAAGTGACTTCGACCTTCCACTCCAGCTTACCATTGATATCGTCGTAGTCGTGGCTGCTGTTAGCCTCGGAATTGGTACGATTATCAAGCTTCTTTACAACTGCATTGCCGCCTGGTTTGTAGGTGTTCGTGCCTTCAAAAGTGTAACCGTTGAAGGTACAGTGATTCTTGAAATCAGTTTTGGTACTGGGACACTCAGCCGTAGTAGAAAAGCTGAATTTCAAAACGGTATCTTTTTGCAAAGGCCGGTTTCCAACAATGCCAATCGAACCCCAGTTTCCAGTGCCGTCATCAGTTTTCGGATGATAACCGTCGGTAACAGTATAATCAGAGTGACCGAGAACACGATTTAATTCAGCATACAGCGCTGTACGCTGCGCAGGCGTGAAATACTGTTTGCACTCGCTGTAATAAGATGCATAATCACACCATTTCCATCCCCCGGCAGGATAATCCTTGTCGATGATCAATTCAACTTCCCAGTTAAGGGTCAAAGTACCATCGCCATTATCGGTAACGCCGGTACCGGTCTTGAAATAGGCGTCCTTGCTGCCAACCTCAACACCGTATTCGGAAGAACCCTTATCGCCGCCCTTGTCGTCCTTCAGGATCACCTTGTTTGTGACCTGCGAAGTGTTATAGGGGTGATCGTCCGTAGTTTTGTAAGTGATGATGTAGCTTGCGGTAGTATCCGTATCAGCGGTGTCAGAGCCAAATTTGTAAGGCAGCGGAACGTCAAAGGAAGTACCTGTCGAGGGAGTAATTGTAACAGTGCCGGTGTAGGCGCTGCCGTTCAACTCGTCGCTCAGGATCCAGTCCTTCATGTTGGCATGATTTTCGTTCAGACTGACCGTCCAAGAGATGGTGCCGTCACTATTTTTAACGCCCTGCTTTTTCACAGTGTTAAAGCTGAAATCTACCGAAGCGTCACTCTCAATCTTTTCATTATCAGAATTTGTCGATTCGACATGGATCTTATTGTTCGTGGTAACGTTGCCGCCCTTCAAATCCGAAGGAAGCACGCCCCAATAGGTCAGCTCGTAATACTCATCTTCGCCAAGCGCGGGCAATGTGCCGGTAAAGCCCTTGTCGTCGGCTTTATAAGTGAGACCGTTGATACTGGCAGGAGTACCGTCTTTCTTTACGACCGTGATGCCCTTTGCCGTATCCAGCTTGATATCGGTCATGATATCTTCCAGCTGAACAGGATTACCGGCTGTACCATAGGTGCTCGATACTTTTACGGTGTACTTTACAGTACCATTTTCAAGGTCATAGTCGCTGGTATACTTTTGGGTGTGAAGATCACCCTTTTTATTGTAATCTTTCTTAATGGTGATCTTGCTGGAGTGGCTATCGTTGAACTTGATTGTGGTTTCCGTGTCGTGCTTTATGTTCATTTCCTTGGCTTCGCCATCGAAAGCCAAGGAACCACTGATTTCAGAACCTTTAGCATTTTTTTGCACATACGCATCGTAGAAAGTAATGGAAACATAACCACCTTCTACTTTGCCAACGCCAACAGCTTCTTTGCTGGAATTATAGACGATGCCGTTTTCTGTAAAATTCTTTAAAGCTTCCGGCAGGGGATACTTGATGGTGTTTAAATCAGAAGACAGCGTGCAGGGAGGCAGTGTGTATTCCAGAACAGCCTGAATCTGATCGTTTTCATCGACATCGGAATTATCCTGAATATCCTGCCAGTCCTCCCAACTGTTCTCGCGATACTGCAATTTTGCAGAGGTAATATTATCTGTGAAATCATGGGAAAGTGGAGTTTCCACCGGGGTCGGTGCTCCCGCCGTCAGTGCGGGCGCACGGTTCGGACGGCTGGCGGAGATGGTGGGCAGCTGGCCGCCGTAGGTGTCGGCGTACTGGGCGGCGGCAACATCCACCACGGCCAGAACATCAGCATCGAACAGCGTTACCTCAGCCACCTTGCCGTCCACATCGCCGGAAATAACGGTCAGCGTGCCGGCGTCGCTGTCCACACTGCTCACGATGCCCACGGTCTCCACGGGCTGAGTGTCAGTCACGGTAGTGGTCTGCGGCTCGGCAGCGGGGGAACCCACGCTGGGCGCAGCGGTGTCGGGGATATCGGGGAGATCAGGGGTATCGAGGGTGGTCGTGTCCTCGGCGGCAGGGGCGGTATCCAGCGCAGCAGTGCCGGATTCCTCAAGTTCTGCGCCGTTCTCGCCCTCGGCGTCCATGCTGAACAGGTCGTCCAGACCGTCCGCTGCACCGTCGGCGCTGCTGTCCACAGCCACGGTGCGGGTGACGTACTTATTATAAATAACGATGTCGCCCACATCGGCGGCGCTGCCGTCCTCGCCGTCCAGCAGCCAGTCCATGTCGCTCATGGAGCTGCGCAGGGCAAGCACACTGGCCTCCTGCGGGATAGCGCTCTGGGGGATACCGGCGTACTTCAGGCAGTAAGAGAGGAACATCACGTCCCACTCGCCGTAGGGGTTGCCGTAGGACTGACCGTAGCGGGAGTAGTAGCGCAGGGTCACGCCGTCCGCGGGGTCGATTTCAAAGTTTTTCTCGCTCTGCTCGTAGCCCAGCTGGGTCTTTGCCACGCTGACCAGATCCTCGGCCCAGTTGCCGGTCATCACGGCCTCGGCGTTGGCGGCCTGCCACTCCTCGGGGGTCTCAAGGTCGGCAGAAGTGTCGCTCAGGCAGGCAACGGTATGGTGGTGCTCCGGCAGGGGGCAGGTGAGCACTTCCTCGTAGCAGGCGTCGGTGTGGTGGTGGTAGATGGGCTCCACGGTGTCCACCGTCGGCTCCAGTGCCACAGGCTCGGCCACAGCCATAGCCGCCAACTCGGCGCTCTGGGTGGGCTCCACCACCTGCTCCACAAGCTCGCCCTCTTCCAGTCCACAGGTCAGCTCGTACTCGGTGGTATAGCAGTTTTCATCGTGGGTATGCTCAAATTTCTCGCAGATCAGGCTGCCGTCCTCGGGGTCGAAGCAGTCGTCACCGTGGACGTGCTCTTCTTCCATGCAGGTCAGGGTCTGCACCTCGGTGTAGCAGTCGTCGGTGTGCTCGTGGGGCACAAACTCGATCTGCGGCTCCAGTGCCAGCGGCGCGGGCTCAGCCTCAACGGTGGGCTGGCTGGTGGCAGCAGCGGCGGCCAGCTCGTCCGCATTTTCAAGCTCGCCTTCCTCGTAACCGCAGGTGAGCACCTTGGTGTAGCAATCTGCGGTGTGGGTGTGCTCCTCCTCGCCGCACTGGTACTGCGCGGTCATCGAGATGCCCACGCCATGCAGCTGCCAGTTGACGAACAGGGTGGTGATCATGGCAAGTGCCAGCACAAATGCGGTGTAGCGCCGCAGGGTGTGCCGGTTCTCGCGGAACCGCTCCATGTACGTTTTAAGAATGTCGTTCATAACGAAATACCTCCTCCCGGGGTCAATGGATCAACGAGAAGCTGGACAAGGGCCATATCCTCAGGAAAACCCTGCCCACGATCTGGCTTTTTTCAACGCAGCCTATCACGCTGCTGCGGCTGTCGATGGAGGTGGCACGGTGGTCGCCCAGCACGAAGTAACGGTTTTCCGGCACCTGATAGGGGAACCGGATGTCGCATTCGCCCACGGTCAGCGCGTCCACATAGGGTTCGTCCAGCGCCACGCCGTTTACCGAGACTACGCCGTTCACGTCCATATCGATCACATCACCGGGCTGTCCGATGATGCGTTTGAGCAGCAGCTTGTTCTGCCAGTAAAACCCGCACAGCTCGCCGTTTTCAATGTGGTTGGATTTTACCAGCAGGATAATGTCTTTATCATTTAATGTAGGGTACATGCTGTCGCCGGAGACCTGAAGCACCGGCAGAAACAGCGTAGCCAGCAGCACAGCTACTGCGGCTACCACCACCAGAATATAGATCGTACTGCGCAGCACCCGCTGGTAGCGGCTCTGGTACGCAAGACGCTCACGTTCTGCGGCCACTTCCTCGGTGGAAGGGATGGAAGCGAACCGGATATCGCGTTTTTTCATGTTTCCTCCGAAGGCAGGCCGTCTGTGCTGCGATACTGGTCCAGCAGCTCGTTGGCCTTGTGGTCAAATGCCTGCCAGCGCTGCTGCACCTCCTGCTCGGCGCGCTCTACCATGGCCTTGCAGTCGGCCTCGGTCTGGGTGCGTTTTTGCGCGGCGGCGGCGGTCATGGCGTCGCATTCCTGCTGCGCCTGCGCTTTCAGGCTGTCGGCGTCTGCCTGTGCCTGCTCCAGAATGCGCTTGGCCTCGCTGCGCGCCTGCGAAAGGGTATTGGCGGCGGTGGCGTTGGTGTCCGCAAGACTGGCCTGCACCGAGTGCAGATAGTCATCGGCGGCGGCCTGCGCGGCGGCGAACACGTTGTTCAGCTCCAGCGCGGCCTGCGCGATGGAACCGGCGCTTTCCAGCCGCAGCTGCCGGTCCTGCAGCTGCGCGGTAAGCGCGGCGTTCTGCGCCTTGAGCTGGTCCTCGCTCTGCTTCAGCGCATAGATGATCTCTATCAGTTCAGCGCGGTGCATCCGCCGCAGTTCACGATCTGCCATTTGCGTACAAACTCCCGAATGTAAAGATAACGAAATTTTTTTCGAAAATACCGAAAAAACTTAAAGAAAATGCCTGAAAACTCACTTGTTGCCACGCAACTTGCGCAGCTGGAGAGACCTTTTATAAACTATCTTATTTTAGCACATTCCATGTAACAACAATATAACAAATCAGACACAAAATCAAGAGATAAAGCCCAAAAAATATCGCATTTTTTTGCTTTTTATATAGAAAAAGCCCAAAAAACGGCCACTGACCCCCAAAAAACTTAAAAAGGCTGTTCACAATTCTGGAACGCGAAGTTCTGCGCAGTAATGCACTGAATTACAGCGTGTACGAAAAACGGGAGCCGCACTTTTCGAAAAAAGCGCGGCTCCCGGATCTGAACTTTGGGGTGATGCTTTTACTTGCCGAAGCTGCCCAGCAGGCTGTTCAGCGATACAAAGGACTGGTAGATGACGTTAACGTTGTTGATGATGGAGCTTGCACCGGAGAAGATGCGGGCAATGTAGTTGAACACCTTGCCGATGTCCAGGAAGGACTGATAAGCGTTGCTGGCGCCGCCGTCCAGATAGGTCATCTCCTCGGCTTCGATGGTGGAATAGCTGGCGGGCATTTTCATGGTAGAAGTAGTCATGGTAAGATCCCTTTCTTCAATGGTGTCATTGTGTTTACAGCAGTGTTCAGAACATGGTGGCGACCAGCAGGGTAGTAAGCAGGGCACCGGCCACAAGGGCAGGGCCTACATACTTTTGCCACTGGGTGGCGGCAGGCTGGGTGGTGGGCTGCGGCACGGTAGAAGTACCGGCCTTGGCAGTCCAGTGGGCGTAGATGGTGGCGTCGGAGGTGAACACGGTGGAGGTGGTCACCTTGCTGCCGCCCACCGGCTCGGTGTACCAGCCATCAAAGGTGTAGCCCGTCATGGTAGGCTGCTCGGGCGTGCTCTCCAGTTTGCCGGACAGGTTCGTGTAGGTTACCACGGTGGAGCAGATGCCGCCTTGGGCATCCATACCAATGGCGTACACGTTCTCTTCCTTTTTGCTCCCTGAAGTTTTGTCGGCGGCAAATGCAGCCGGCAGTGCGCAGCACAGCAGCGTGAACAGGCAAAGCCCGACCACCAGCGTTTTCAGGAATTTTTTCATGAGATCCCTCGCTTTCCTTCACAAAGATGGAGACACTGCCCCGCCCGGGGACAGCCCGGACATCGGCGTAGTTTCTTCAACTTATTTTTATCACATCCAGTGTACCAGAATCGCAACAAAAAATACAGTCTTTTGAGAAAATAATAAGAAAAATCAGGAAAAAAATAAATTTCACCTTTGCAATATGAATCTTGTGCCCCCTGCGGACTGTGTTTTTTGAAAAACGCATCCCGCAAAACTTGCCTTTCGTAAAAACATGGAAGGATATGGAAAACGCAGGGTCCCGGCCGCAAAGCCCAAAAACCGACCCAAACCGCCGCAAGTGCGGCAGACAGCGCACAGAAAAAGCTGCAAAAATGCGGCGCACCTCTTGTGGAACAGCGGAAAATATGCTATACTGTTTTGCATGATGCGCCATCGCCAAGCGGTAAGGCAGGGGACTTTGACTCCCCCATCGTAGGTTCGACTCCTGCTGGCGCAACCAGAAGAAGGCCGCTGCACAGGGAACTGTGCAGCGGCCTTCTTTATTTTTTGTTCTCCGGCAGCTTGAAGTAGCCGCGGTATTCGTCCGAGTAGATCTTGCTGCCCATACGGCTCACACCGCCGTACAGGTGGGTGCGCATCAGCGGCTCGATGGCGTCCAGATCCTTCTCACGCAGGATGCGCAGCATCTCGGCGTGCTCGCTGACGACGCTGGACACGTTGCGTGCACCCACGATGTCCAGACGGATAAAGCGGGAGTAGTCTGCCTGCGGGCGGGTCATCTGCTCCCAAAGGTACTCCTTGCTGGTCTTGTGGAACCAGTACTCGTGCATGGCAAGGTCGCAGCTGAGGAAGTGGTTGAAATCAAAGTTCTCCGGGTCGCTGCGCCCTGCAGCGGCTTCCAGCAGCATATTATAAAGGTGTTCTACCGCAAGGATCTCCATGGGCGAGCAGCTCTGCACAAAGTCCCGGAACACCATGCCCTCCACCGCAACACGCTGGAAGATGAGCTGGTCCACCACGCCGGTGTCGATGGCGGTAACAATGGTGCCCTTGCAGGGAATGATCTGCACAAAGCGGTTCTGCTCCAGCCGCTGCAAAACGCTGCGGATAGGAGTGCGGGAAACGCCGAACCGCTTGCACAGCTGGTTTTCGCTCAGCGCTTCCCCGGGCAGGATCTTCAACGCGCAGATCTCGTCCTCGAGAATATGATAGAGCTCATCAGTGTGCTGTAATGTAGCCATAGTTGTTCTCCATTTATCCGGTAAATGTAATCTTAGTATCATTGTACCGTTACAGCAACTGAATGTCAATGCTGGAATGGAACTTGATTTGAATACTTGTATACAAGAATGCGCACTCGCGCACGGAACTGTTCCTGAAACTGAAAAACTGATATACCACTTTGCAATGCGGGAAAAGTGCTGATAAAATGCTGCAATCAAGTGACTGTTGTACCAAATGCACAAAGAAAACAGGAAACAACTGTCAAATTGCTATAATTGCAAGGCGCTGTGCTTGTTTCGCGGTAACGCTGCGAGATGATATGCTGTATACAGGATTTTACTAAAAAAGCTGCAAGGGCACACACCCCGCAGATACCGGCTCGTCTCCGGCAAATACAACAGGGTGTTTGCCTTTTTTGCGTGCGTGCTTGCTTTGCCGCACAAAAGGCGGTAAACTGGGTACAGACAAAATGCCCGAAAAGGAGAAACGACATGGCATATACAAAGGCTGACCTCAAGCACGACCTTGCAGCAATGGGGCTGACAGGCAACGAGACCATCCTGATCCATTCCTCCATGAAGTCCATCGGCCCAGTGGAGGGCGGCGCAGACACGGTTCTGGACGCATGGATGGAGTTTTTTGCGGAGGGCTTGCTGCTGCTGCCCACCCACACATGGCGGTTCATCAACGAGGAAAACCGGGTGTTCGATGTGCGCCGCAGCCCGTGCTGTGTGGGCATTCTGCCGGAGCTGTTCCGGCAGCGCCCCGGGGTGGTGCGCTCGCTACACCCCACCCACAGCATGGCGGCTTACGGCAAGGGGGCGGCTGCGTATCTGGAAGGAGAGTTGGACGCCAACACCCCCTGCACTCCCGGCGGCTGCTACGACCGGCTGCGGGCAGCCCACGGCAAAGTGCTGCTGCTGGGGGTCACCCACGCCCGCAACACCTTTATCCATAGCGTGGAGGAGGTGCTGAACGTGCCGAACCGCCTGACCGACAAGCCCATGCAGATGACCGTGGTGGACGAAGCCGGGGCGCAGCACACCGTCTATATGCGCCGTCACTACAACGCACAGCAGCCGCACATCTCGGAGGATTTCGTCAAGCTGGAACAGGCGTATCTGGACTGCGGCGCAGCCCGGAACACGAAATTTGGCGATGCAAGCTGCATTTTGTGCGACGCCGGGGGGCTTTTCCGGGTCACCCGCCATGTTCTTGCCCCGAACCCCGAGGCCTTTGTCACCGAGCCGGTCATCCCGCCGGAGCGCTGGCAGGGGGAAATTTTATAATGCAATGCCGGGCAGCTTGCAGCTGCCCGGCATTTTTTACTTTTTGCTCAGCAGAAGCGGATACGGTACTCCCGAGGGGTGCAGTGCTTGATCTCCCGGAAGGTCTTGATAAAGTAGCTGGCGTCCGAAAAGCCGCATTCCAGCCCCACCTCGCCGGTCTTGAGCCGGGTGGAGCGCAGCAGCTCGGCGGCTTTTTCCACCCGGAACTGCTTGACGTACTGGATGGGTGTGATGCCCAGAAACTGCCGGAAACTGCGCAGACAGGCGCTTTCGCTCAGGGCAACGCAGTCGGCCAGTTTTTCCACGGTCAGCTCCTCGGCGTAGTGCTCCTCTACATAGCGCAGCATCTGCTTCATCCGCTCCGAGGCAATCTGCTCCTGCTCCGATACCTTCACCTTGCCGCTGACGCATTGGGTAATGAGCAGCCGCAGGGCAGCGGTAAGGTGGTAGCGCACCCGGTTCTCGTAGTCAAAGGGCTCGTCCGCCACGCCCTTCCACGCCTCCCGCAGGCAGAGCAGCACCTGCCGCTGCCATGGCACGGCCTCGTCCAGCAAAAAGAAGGGCGGTGTGCCGGGCTGCAAGAGCGGGCGGATGAGTTTTTGCCAGAATACGGTGTCCATGCCGCCGATAAGCCGTGGCTGGAACACGCCGGAGTGCAGCAGCGCCCTGCCCTCGGCAGGCTCTACCGCGTGCAGCGCCCCGGAGTTGATGAACACCCCCTGCCCGGTCTGCAAAGTCAGCCGGGTCTTGTTCACATCCACATGGATGGGCCCCAGCGCCGCCAGAATGAACTCAAATTCCTCGTGCCAGTGCCACGCCACCGAAAAACAGGAAAGATCCTCGGCATAGCAGGCGATGGGGAACAGCGGGCTGCCGTGCTGGGCCTGCTCCCGCCCGGCGGCATCGGCCACCACGGCAGTAGCGCTGGACAGCCCCACCCGGCCGCTGGTATAGGATGCACAGCTTGTCTGATATGCCATATTCACCAAATCCTTTCCGCAATACTTTGAATGTTTTTTGTCAATGCCGGTTTTGTTGCATATACTATGCGGTTTTATTCTATTATTAGCGATTGTTTTGTGGTATTATCCTATCAGAGCTTCCAAGCTCAGTATAGCACCAAGGCAACCGGGACGCAAGCTGTGCAAGCGTTTCCACTGCCGGGCAAAACCGCTATTCTCCCGCCGCCAGTCCAAAGAGGACCGGACGGCAAGTGTAACATAAACCATTTCATCAAGGAGGTATTCCTATGCTTCGTATCGAGTATTTTGATAAGGAACGTTTCATGCGCCAGCTTTCTGCCAGCCACGGCAGCGTGCTGCTGCATCTGGACAACGGCAAGACCTGCGACCTGAAAAAGGACACTACCGCACGCTCCATGCTGCAGATGATGGACACTGCCCCCAAGAAGGGCTTTGACCTCACCGTGACCGACCCCGCCGACGTGACCGGCTTCCTGCGCTATATGCTGGAGGCAGGCCGCACCGAGCGCGTGGCCGGCTGAGTAATGCCAATCTCTTATCCCAATAAGTGTCACAGCAAATGCAAAGCGCCCGCCCCGGTCATGCCGGGGCGGGCGTTTTGCTCATTTTACCGGAAAGCTTGCGCGGGCGGGCAGTCTGTGGTAAGCTGAAAGCAGAAAAGACAAGATGGAGGGAACGACTATGAACCTGAAGGAAGCATTCCGCTACCAGAACAAGCTCCAGGCTCTGCTGGACGAGGCGCAGGGCATTCTGGATTGCGATGCCAACGTGACCAAGGTGTCCAACACCTATCTGCGCCATAAGGTGATGCCCGAGGCCGAGGACGAGACCGTTATGGACGTGGCACAGACCGAATATGCAGAGCAGATCACCGACATTGCCCGGTTCATGCTCTATCTGCTGGAGGAAAAAAGCCGCCTGTTTGCCGCCATCCGCAAGGCAAAGGATGCGCTGGACATGGATATGGACAGCGAGGTCAGCCTGAATGCCGCGCGGCAGAGCATTGCCCGCACCTTCAAACGGATGAACGACCTGCGCAGTTCTGAGCAGCTGCTCTCCGGCGGGGGCACCGGCTACCGCTTCAACGCCGAGGGCAACCAGATCTCCTACTGCTGCGATGTGAAGCGGGTGACCACCATCAACTACGACCGCAAGGTCATCCATGCGGCGCTGAGCAAGCTGAACCGGCAGGCAGACGAGACCTCCAACCGGCTGGACCTCTGCCTTGTGACCTCCAAGGTAGACTACACTGTCCCCTTTGATGTAAATGCCAGCTTTGCCGAAGCCTTTGAGATCTATCTGGAAAACGCCAAAAACTAAATAAACGTTCCACCGGCTATTTTGGGTGCGGCAAGCGCCGGGTGCACAGCTGCCGGTTCAGGCGCAGATGAACTATAACGCTGCACATTTCCGCAAGGAAGTTTTGGTACGGCTCACCTTACGAGCCAGCTATTATGAAAAAATCTTGCGTTCGGCTTTTCCGCCACCGCCAGACGCTTTTTCGCCGAAACCGTCCCTTGCTCCTTCCCGCATTCCTGCTTTTGCGCTTACGTCTCCATGGGCAGGCAGGCAAGCCACCCTCCATGAATTTGCCCCGCAGACTGCTGCGGGCACACACTTTCTGCGTGCCGGGTGGGCGCTCTGCGCCCCTTTGTACGCGGAGTAAAATGGCAGCCGCCCCTGCGCTTGCCGTATCCAAAATAGCCGGTGAAAAAACCAAAACCGGAGGAATGCTTTATGAAAAAATGCAATCTGTTTTATCTCAGCGGACTGTTGTTTTTTCTTGTTGCGGTGCTGAATCTTGTTACCGGCGAGAATCACTCCACGGCGGTGGTGTGGCTCTGCCTTGGCTCCGCCTTTCTGTGTCTGGGGTATTCGCAACAGAAAAAATAAAGCATTCCTGCAGCCCCGGCGGTGGAAAAATCTGGCCGGGGCTGCAATTCTTTGCGGGGCTCGTTCGTATTCCAGACAGAACGACCAAATTTCGACAAAAACGAGGTAGGATCATGTCAACCAAACCGATCCATTCCACTGCCGCGACCCGCTTTGACCTGAGCGCAGCGGCGCTTCATATCCTTGCCATGGCGCTGATGCTGATGGACCACCTGTGGGCGACGCTGCTGCCCGCGCAGGAATGGCTGACCTGTGCCGGGCGCTTGGCCTTTCCCATCTTTGCGTTTATGGCGGTGGAGGGCTACTTCCACACCCACGATTTGAAAAAATACACCCTGCGTCTGCTGTTGTTTGCCCTGCTTTCGGAAATCCCCTTCGATTTGATGTACGGCGGTACATGGTTCTACCCGGTGCACCAGAACGTCATCTGGACGCTGCTTTTGGGCATTCTGGGCATCCACTTGGTGGAAACGGTGCGCAAAAAGCAAAAAACAGGACTGTACCTGCTGGTATCCGCCCTTGTGGTGGTGGCGGGCGCGGTGCTGGGCACGCTGGGCATGGTGGACTACTACGGCGCAGGGGTGCTGACTGTGTTCATCTTCTACTTTTTTCACGGGCACGGGCGCAAGTGGTGGTGTCTGCTGGGGCAGCTGGCAGCGCTGTACTGGGTCAACGTGGAGCTGCTGGGCGGGCTTATGTACCCCATTCAGCTCTTCGGCATGGACTTTGAGCTTTGCCAGCAGGGGCTGGCGCTGCTGGCACTGGTGCCCATCTGGCTGTACCGCGGTCGGCAGGGCTACCACAGCAAGCCTTTCCAGTATGCCTGCTACGCCTTTTACCCCGTGCACATGCTGCTGCTGGTTCTGGTGCTGAATTTCGTGAACCGGTAAGGAGAATGGAGCACTCCAAAAATATTTTACGCGTGGGGCGTAGAGAGAAACTTCCGCTGAAAATAGCCAAAGCGTATGCGGAGCCATTCGAAATCGTTCCGCCGGTATAAGGCCGCTGCACAAAGCGCTGTGCGGCGGCTTTTTTTGCGGGAAAACCGACACATGTTCACAAAAAGTTCAGCCTTTTGAGCAAAAAATACTATTTTTTTCGTGTAAAATAGACAACATGGATTGAATGCCGCCCGCGATTGGATTATAATAATGTATGCAAAAGCGCATTTGCTGTGTTTTTTATAACGCGTACTGCTTGAAAATGACGTAGCTGCGCAATGCGGGAAGCTAAAAAGAAAAAACGCCGTTGCGGGTCTTTGCCGCAAACGGCTTGTTTGCCATAGCAGCCGGGGCGTTATGTTCCGGTTATTTGTCCTTAGGAGGAAAAACAAGGTGAGAGTAGGTCTTGACATCGGTAGCACCACCATCAAGTGCGTGGTGCTGGGCGAGCATGATGAACTGCTGTATTCTACATACGAACGACATTATAGTCATATTCTGGAAAAGGCGCAGGAGCTGCTGCGGCGCATTGATGCCGAGCAGCTGCATGGCTGCAAAGCGCTGCTCAGCATCTCCGGTTCTGCCGGTATGGGCTTGGCAGACAGCTGCGGCGTGCCCTTTGTGCAGGAGGTGTTCTCCACCCGCGTGGCGGTCAAGCGCTTTATGCCTAAGACCGACTGCGTCATCGAGCTGGGCGGTGAGGATGCCAAGATCCTGTTTCTGACCAACGGCACCGAGGTGCGCATGAACGGCAGCTGTGCCGGCGGTACCGGTGCTTTCATCGACCAGATGGCCACCCTGCTGAAGATGAGCGCCGATGAGATGAACAAGGCTGCCGAACAGGCGCAGCGCACCTATACCATCGCTTCCCGCTGCGGCGTGTTTGCCAAAAGCGATGTGCAGCCCCTGATCAATCAGGGTGCCCGCACCGAGGATATCGCCGCCAGCATCTATAAGGCGGTGGTCAACCAGACCATCGCCGGTCTGGCGCAGGGACGCCCCATCAAGGGCAATATCCTTTATCTGGGCGGCCCGCTCACCTTCAGCACCGTGCTGCGCAAGAGCTTTGACGAAGCGCTGAACGTGACCGGCACCTGCCCGGAAAACAGCTTGCTGTATGTGGCGCTGGGCGCTGCCCTATATGCCGATAAGGAATTTGTGCTCACCGAGGTAGCCGCTGCGCTGGACAGGTACGCCGCTACCGCTACCTATGCCAGCGAGCCGCCGCTGTTTGCCAGCAAGGAGGAGTACGAGGCTTTCCACGCACGGCATATGTCCCACAGTGTGCCCCGCGTGGCTTTTAGTGCCCACTGCGGGCCGGTGCATATCGGCATCGACTCCGGCTCTACCACCGTCAAGCTGGTGGTGGTGGACGAAAAGAGCCAGATCCTGTACACCAACTATCAGCCCAACCTCGGCAACCCGCTGCCCCTCATCCGGGAACAGCTGCTCAAGATCTATAAGGAGCACCCGGGGCTGCAGGTGGCGAGCGTCACCACCACCGGCTACGGTGAGGAACTGGTGAAAAACGCCTTCCGCTGTGATTACGGTCTGGTGGAAACGGTGGCGCATTTTACCGCTGCCAAGTACTTTATGCCGGACGTGGATTTCATCATCGACATCGGCGGACAGGACATGAAGTGCTTTAAGATCGAGGATGGCGCGATCAGCAACATCTTCCTGAACGAAGCCTGTTCCTCCGGCTGCGGCAGCTTTTTGCAGACCTTTGCACAGGCACTGGGCTATGATGTCAAGGAGTTCGCTGCGCTGGGGCTGTTCGCGGACCGCCCGGTGGACTTGGGCAGCCGCTGCACCGTGTTCATGAACAGCTCGGTCAAGCAGGCACAGAAGGACGGTGCCAGCATTGAGAATATCTCCGCAGGCCTGTCCATCAGCGTGGTCAAGAACGCGCTGTACAAGGTGATCCGCGCTTCCAGCCCGGAAGAGCTGGGCCGCAAGATCGTGGTGCAGGGCGGTACCTTCTATAATGAAGCCGTGCTCCGCGCCTTTGAAAAGGAGATGGGCGTGGAGGTCATCCGGCCGGATATCGCCGGCTTGATGGGTGCTTACGGCGCTGCTTTGTACGGCCTGCGCCAGAGCCACAAAAACAACCAGACTACCTCTGCCATGATGAACGAGCAGGAACTGGAAAAGTTTGCACAGCAGGTGGTCAGCGTCAAGTGCGGCGGCTGCGGCAACCATTGCCAGCTGACCGTCAACACCTTTGCCGATGGCCGCAAGTTCATCTCCGGCAACCGCTGCGATAAGCCCGTTACCGGCAAAAGCGAGGATAACAGTCTGAACCTGTACGCCTACAAGCAGCAGCTGCTGGCAAGCTACAAGCCTGTGCCCGGCAAGCGCGGTTCCATCGGCATCCCGCTGTGTCTGGGCTTTTACGAGCTGTTGCCCTTCTGGTACGCCTTCTGGACGAGCCTTGGCTTTGCGGTGCACACCAGCCCGGTGTCCACCCGCGGGCTGTATCTGGCTGGACAGGCTACCATCCCCAGCGATACCGCCTGCTTCCCGGCAAAGCTGAGCCACGGCCACATCAAGGCGCTGAGCCAGATGCAGCTGGACGCCATCTTCTACCCCTGCCTGACCTACAATGTGGACGAAGGCTTGGGCGATAACCACTATAACTGCCCGGTGGTAGCCTATTACCCGGAGGTTCTGGCAGGCAACTGCCCGGAGCTGGAGGGCAAAAAGTTCATCTATGATTATGTGGGCATCCATCGCCCCAAGGACTTTGTGCACAAAATGGCAAAAGAGGTGCTGCCCAAGTACTTTGGCGGCATCTCCGAGCGGGAAGTGCAGGCCGCAGCCGATGCTGCCTACGCGGAGTACGAAGCACACATGGCAAAGATCCGAGTAAAGGGCAGCGAGATCATCGACGAGGCACGCCGTCAGGGCAAGCGCATCATCGTGCTGGCAGGTCGTCCCTACCATGTGGACCCGGAGGTCAACCACGGCATCGACCACCTGATCACCCGCCACGGGGCTGCGGTGGTCACCGAGGACAGCATCTCTAACCGAGTGCAGAAGTTCCCCACCAGTGTGCTGAACCAGTGGACCTACCACAGCCGCCTGTATGCCGCCGCCAAGTACTGCACCACCCAGAAGGATATGGATCTGGTGCAGCTGGTGTCCTTCGGCTGCGGCGTGGATGCCATTACCACCGATGAGACCCGCGAGATCCTGCAGCGGGGCAACAAGCTGTATACCCAGCTGAAGATCGATGAGATCACGAACCTCGGTGCCGTGAACATCCGTCTGCGCAGCCTGTTTGCCGCTCTGGACGAGCGGGACGAAGCTGCCGCAGAAAAGGCAGAGTAAAAGAAACCCTGAGATAGGCTGAAAAACTTCCCCCGGCGGGGGAAGTTTTTGCGGGGACTATCTTGTTTAGAGTAACATAGGAGGAACCTATGGAATATCATTATCCCAAATTTACCCCGGAGATGAAAAAGACCCACACCATCTTGATCCCCAACATGGCCGTGACCCAGTTCCGGCTTATGGAGTACGCACTGCGCTGCGAGGGCTACAAGTGTGAACTGCTGGGCAACTGCGGCAGTGCTGTGGCACAGCTGGGGCTGAAGTATGTCCACAACGATACCTGCTACCCGGCGCTGCTGGTCATCGGCCAGTTTCTGGATGCGCTGAACAGCGGCAAGTATGATCTGGAGCACACCGCCCTGCTGATCACCCAGACCGGCGGCGGCTGCCGCGCCTCCAACTACATCCATCTGCTGCGCAAGGCGCTGGTCAAGGCCGGTTACCCGCAGATCCCGGTGGCAAGCCTGAACTTTTCCGGTCTGGAAAAGGACAGCGGCTTCCAGATGACCCTCCCGCTGGCACGCAAGTGCATCGCCTGCATCTTCTACGGCGATATGCTGTGTGCGCTGCGCAATCAGGTGGCCCCTTACGAGAACGAAAAGGGTGCCGCCGACCGCATGGTGGATCGCTGGATCGCCCGTCTTGGCCGTGCCCTGCTGGCCGGAAAAGGCTTTACTTCCCGGGAAATGAAGCACACCTTCCCGCTCATCGCAAAGGAATTTGCCACTATCCCGGTCACCCGGGTGCCCAAGGTCAAGGTGGGTGTTGTGGGCGAGATCTACGTCAAGTACAGCCCGCTGGGCAACAACGAACTGCAGAAGTTTCTGGAAAGTCAGGACTGCGAGGTGAACTTCCCCGGTCTGATGGGCTTTGTGCAGTACTGCGCCTTCAACATGGGCGAGGATCATGTGCTGTACGGCGGCAAGCTGGCTGTAAAGGTGGGCACCGACCAGTTCCTCAACTGGTTGGACAGCGTGGAGCGTGTCATGCTCAAGGCAGAGACGGACGCCGGGTTCTATGCGCCGGGCTCCTTCAAGGAACTGGTGGAAAAGCCCAAGGGCGTTATCTCGCTGGGCGCAAAAATGGGTGAGGGCTGGCTGCTGACCGCCGAGATGATCGAGCTGGTGCAGGGCGGCTACGGCAACATCGTGTGTGCACAGCCCTTTGGCTGCCTGCCCAACCATATCGTGGGCAAGGGCATGGTGAACAAGATCCGTGCGCTGTACC
>OHUV01000210.1_pt1 | contig 53236 bp, 50 predicted proteins | sample 1579281 | NCBI WGS metagenome assembly OHUV01 (sample SAMEA3882515, study PRJEB24775) | human gut metagenome | biome: human-associated habitat; feature: intestine environment; material: feces | place: Netherlands | collected 2009/2010
GCGAGCTGCTGCCGGTGGAGGAAACAACTCCCGACACACCGCTGCGCGTGGGCTGGAGCCCGCTCTACGAAGAGCCGCGCCTTGCAAAGCAGCTCGGCCTCAAAAAGCTCTGGGTCAAGGACGACGGACAGAACCCGACGGCGTCGCTCAAGGACCGCGCGTCCGCCATGGCGGTCGCCAAGGCGGGGGAGGCGGGCGCGAAGATCATCGCCTGCTCGTCCACGGGCAACGCCGCGAGCTCTCTTGCGGGCAACGCCGCGGCCGCGGGCCTCAAGACCTTCATCTTCGTTCCCGAGCGCGCACCCAAGGGTAAGGTCGCGCAGCTGATGACCTTCGGCGCAAACGTGATCTCCGTCAAAGGAAACTATGAAGAGACGTTCGAGCTGTCGAAAAAGGCCATCGACAAGTGGGGCTGGTACAACCGCAACGCGGCCATCAACCCGTACCTCTCCGAGGGCAAGAAGACCGTTTCGATCGAGATCGCCGAGCAGCTCGACTGGAAGATGCCGGATTATCTCGCCATCTCCGTCGGCGACGGCTGCACCATCGCAGGCGTGTGGAAGGGCCTCAAGGACCTGTACGCCATCGGCTTTATCGACAAGCTCCCGCGCCTCATTTCCGCGCAGGCCGAGGGCTGCCACCCCATCAACCGCGCCATCGCGGAGAACAAGCCATGGGAGCCGATGGAGGAGAACACGCTGGCCGACTCCATCGCCGTCGGCGTGCCGCGCAACGCGGACAAGGCGCTCATGGCGATCCGCGAGTCGAACGGCATCGTCGTGAACGTGACGGACGAGGAGATCATGGCGGCGCAAAAGCTGCTCGGCACGACCTGCGGCGTCTTCGGCGAGCCCGCGGGCGTCACTGGCACGGCGGCAGTCAAGAAGCTCTGCGAGCAGGGCGTGCTCGGTGAGAACGACACGGTCGTCTCCGTCGTGACGGGCAATGGCCTCAAGGACGTGGCCAACGCCATCAAGTTCTGCGGCGAGCCGATGAGCCTGCCGAACGACCTTGACCTGCTGGTCGAGGAATTCGACAAGCGCGGCATCAAGACCGAAGCGTAACAGAAAAAGAAGAGCCCCGTGAATCGCATGATCCGCGGGGCTCTTTTCATACAAAATACTTTTTGACAAATGGGATCTGGTGAAGCAGCGCTGAGACGAGGAACGACAGCGCGCCGATGATCAATGTCAGCAGGGGAACGGAGAAAAACACGTTGAGTGACAGCGTGTTGAAGTGCAGAAAAATGTCGAACGATTCGATGAACAGCGGGTGTACGAGGTACGCGCCGAAGCTCCAGCGCGACAGCGCGCGAATGCACCTGTGACACTTTTCGCTTAAGTTCGGGAAGTTCAGATGCTCTTTGGCAAAGACGAACAGCCCCACGCAGACAAACAGTACATTGAGCGAATCGTAGCCGTAGAACAGCTCTGTTGCCGCGTCCTGCAAACGCGAGGCGAACGACGTCAGCACGACCGTGAGGACGAAGCCGAGCACACCGAGCGTGTAAAGCACACGCTTTGCGGTCAAGGAAAACTCCTTGCGGACCAAATAGTAACCGAGCACAAAGTAGGGGACGAAGCCGAGCGTGAAATGATAATAGAATTTGCCCGTGAGCGCCTTGAATTCAGCGCAGTACTGCCACGAGAGAAGCGACACGGCCGACGCGATCTGCGGCAGCAGGAACGTAAAGATGAGCGTGAGCAGTAGAAAATAGCGCAGGAGCTTTTCATCCCGCACGATGGGGCGCAGAAACGGTACGATCAGATACAGTCCCACGATCATAAAGAGGAACCACATGTGATAGTGACCGTTGAGAAACTGTTGCAAAATAAGGTTCGTCGGGCATCCCTCGAAGTTCACCATGAAGACGGCGTAGAGCGCCGACCAGAAGATGAACGCTGTGACAAGGCGCGACACGTTCTTTTTCAGAATGTGCCCGATGCTCTGCGAGCCGGAGAGAAACAGCGCGCCGCTGATCATCACAAAAACCGGAACAGCCCAGCGGACGGCACTGTCGTAAAGGTTAAAGGCTTGCCAGGCTCTTGAATAGACGTCCGTATCGGCCCAGTGCTGCGCGGACAGGTGCAGCACGATGACGGCGAAAGTCGCCAGAATGCGCAGTACGTCAAAATACGCGATGCGCTGCGGTTGTGTCTGTTCCATACTTAACGTTCGACCGCCTTTTCAGGATCTTCGTTCTCTGCTGGTGCGGTCTCCTCGGCAGCGGGGGAGGCAGACTCATCCGCTGCGGGCTCTGCCGCGGCAGCTTCGGCCTCCTGCGCCTGCTGGGCGGCCATGGCCTCGACGCGACCCTCCTCGCGCGCCTGCTTTACGGCCTCCTCGCAGGTCTTTTCCGCCTTGGCGCGCTCCTTTTCGACCATGTGCTGAGCGTGCTTATTTTGCAGCTTGAACACCAGCCGCAGCACGAACACGAACACCACGATCGCAAGGCCGAGCCAGCTCCAGAACTTGAGCTCGAAGAGCGTCTTGACCGTCCAATATTTTGCCTGCATGCCGAGGAAGCAGAACAGGATCGACACGGCCAGCGCCGCGCCGAACAGCAGCACCCACAGCACCGACTTGACGGCGCTGTGCTTGCGCACGCGCAGGTGCGCGATCAAAAACAGCAGACTCAGCAGAAAAAACGCAGGGAACTGCGCAAATAAAATTTCCCTCAGATCCATATCTTACCTCACAGTGCGCATTTGCCGCGCTTCAAGTATTCGCCCATCTTGCCGCCGACGACCTTGCCGCCGTCCACCTGCAGCTGACCGCGCAGGTAGACCTTCGACACGCCGCCATTCGTGCGGAAGCCCTCGAACGGCGTGTAGCCCGCCTTGGAGAGCATGTCCGCGCCGTGGAGCACGTGACTCGCGCCGGGATCGTAGACGACGATGTCGGCGTCGCTGCCCGCAGCGATGACGCCCTTGCGGGGGTAGAGACCGTAGAGCTTGGCGGGATTTTCGCTCAGCGCGCGGCAGACGCCGCCGAGCGAGAGCTTGTTTTCATTGATGGCCACAGTGTAGACGACCTCGCCACGCGTTTCGACGCCGGGAAGACCGCCGGGGATCTTCGTAAAGTCGTCGCGGCCCATGTCCTTCTGCTCGAGCGTGAACGAGCAGTGGTCGGTCGAGATGGTCTGCACCTCGCCGCGGCGCAGCGCCTTCCAGAGCGCTTCACTGTCTTCCTGCGAGCGAATCGGCGGCGCGCAGACATAGCGCGCAGCGGAGGAAAAGTCGGGATCGTAGTAAACGCCGTCGTCGAGCGCCAAATACTGCGGGCAGGTCTCGACATACACGGTCTGTCCGCGGCGGCGCGCCGCGGCGATCTCGTCAAGAGAAGCACGGTTCGTCGTGTGGACGATGATGACGGGCGCGTCGGCCGCCTGCGCGATGCGCAGCAGACGCGAAACAGCCTCGGCCTCTAAATAGTCGGGGCGGGAGATCGGGTGCGATACGACGTCCGCGCCCAAACCGCTCGCCTTGAGTTCGGCGATGCGCGCGTCGATGACGCCCGCGTTCTCACAGTGGACGCCCGCGATGCCGCCGCGAACCTTGAGCGCTTTCAGCGCGCGGTAGACCGCGCCGTCGCCGATCATCATGGCGGGGTAGGTGAGGTACATCTTGAAAGACGTGATACCGGCGTCGAACATCGCGTCGAGCTCAGACTCGATGCTCTCGTTCCAGTCGTCGATGGTCATATGGAAGCCGTAGTCGCAGTAGCACTTGCCGTCGGCCTTTTTATGCCAGAGATCAAGCCCATAGGCAAGGAATTCCCCTTTATTGGGGCAGGCAAAGTCGATGACCGTCGTCGTGCCGCCGCGGATGGCGCTTTTGCTGCCGCTTTCAAAGTCGTCGGCCGTCGTGGTGCTGCACACATCGAGATCGAAGTGCGTGTGCGCGTCGATAAAGCCGGGGAAGAGCATGCAGCCCGTCACGTCGACGACCTCGCTCTGCGCGGCGAGCTCGGGCGGGATGTGGCCAAGCATTTCGACCTTTTCCCCGTCGATGAGCACGTCGGCGCGGCGGCAGCCGCGGCCGCTGACGACATAGCCGCCTCGAAGCAGTGTTTTCATGGAAGAACCCTCCTTTGAAAAAATACCGTTCCAAATTAGCAAAAGCATAGCATACTTTTTACCTGATTTCCATAGAGTTTGGAAAAAATGTGAGAAGCGCCAAGATTTTTGCCGCAAATTCGGAACAATGCCGTATTGAGAAAGTAGCAGACATACGATACAATAAAATCATACCACATTCCGCTTTTATTTGTACAAAAAGCGAACTTTTGGCGCGCAGACCAACTGAGAGATGTGAAAAGGAGCTGCGTGTCACGAAGAGCGGACAGAGAAAAAGCGGAGTGAAAAAATTGAGGAGGAAAACACTATGCGCAAGTTCCTATCCGTCCTGCTCGCAATGGCGATGGTTCTCAGCCTGACTGTGACCAGCTTTGCGGCGGACACCGCCGCTGATGCGAAAGCCGAGATGGCGGGCAAGACTGTCATTCTGCATACGAATGACGTGCACGGTGCGGTCGAGGGCTATGCCTACATCGCACAGCTCAAGGCCGACTACGAGGCCAAGGGCGCCGAGGTCATCCTCGTCGACGCCGGCGACTTCAGCCAGGGCACGACCTATGTCAGCTCCACCAAGGGCGCTGATGCGGTCACGATGATGAATGCCGCGGGCTACGACGTCGTCACCCTCGGCAACCACGAGTTCGACTACGGCTATGCCCAGCTCAAGGAAAACATGAGCAAGGCCAAGTTCAAGGTCGTCTGCGCGGACGTCTTCAATGAGGACGGTACCCCCATCTTCGATGCGAACTACACCTACACCACCAAGTCCGGTGTGAAGGTCGGCTTCTTCGGCATGGAGACCCCCGAGACCCAGACCAAGGCCAACCCCGCGCTCATCAAGGGCCTGACCTTTGCGACCGGTGACGCCTTCACCAAGGCGGCCGCCGATCAGGTCGCGGCGCTCAAGGATGCGGATGTCGTCATCTGCCTTGCGCATCTGGGCGTGGACGCTGAGTCCGCTCCTTACCGCTCCACCGATCTTTACGCCGCAGTCAAGGGCATCGACTTCATCGTCGACGGTCACTCCCACACCGTGATGACCAAGGGCGAGAAGGGCGAGCCCATCCAGTCCACCGGTACCGCATTTGCCAACATCGGCGTGATCGTCATCGATGACGCCAGCAAGAAGATCGAGAGCAACTCCCTTTACGAGATCAAGGAAGACACCGCCAAGGACGCGACCGTTGCCACGGCCGCGAAGACGATCGTTGACCGCGTCGACAAGGAATACGGCGTTGTGTTCGCCAAGAGCGAGGTCACGCTCAACGGCGCGAAGGCCCCCAACGGCAACCGCGACAGCGAGACCAACAACGGCGATCTCATCACCGATGCAATGCTCTGGAAGGTCATGCAGAACAAGGAAGGCCTGACCGTCGATGCTGACCATGTGGTCGCCATCACCAACGGCGGCGGCATCCGCGCTGCCATCAAGCCGGGTGATGTCACCAAGAAGGACATCAACACCGTTCTGCCGTTTGGCAACACGGTCGCGGTCATCTATGTCACCGGCGCAGAGCTTCTTGAAGCGCTCGAGGCTTCCACCTACAGCCTGCCCGTCGGCGGCTTCCCGCAGGTTGCCGGCATCAACTTCACCCTCTCCACGGCTGTCGCTTATGATGCCAATGCTGAGACCTATCCTGCTTCCACCTACTATGGTCCCAAGAGCATCAACCGCGTGGTCATCAACAGCATCAACGGCAAGGAGTTCAAGGCGGACGATACCTATGCGGTCGTTACCAATAACTTTGTTGCCGGCGGCGGCGACACCTACTATGCCTTCGCTGCTGCTTCCGCACAGTTCGATACCGGTATCCCTCTGGACGAGGCTGTGATGGAGTACGTCACCACCGAGCTCAAGGGCGTGATCGGTGCGCAGTATGCCGCGCCTCAGGGCCGCATCCTGATGAACCCGTTCAAGGACGTCAAGACTTCCGCCTGGTATGGCTCCTATGTCATTGACCTTTATAACGACGGCATCATCAACGGCACCTCCGCCACCACCTATGCGCCCAACGACACCCTGACCTGGGCTGCCGCGCTCAAGCTCCTGCTTGTCAGCCACGGCGATCTCAAGGCTGCGGACGCCACCGGCGCCGACTGGAGCAAGAACACCATCGCCAAGGCTGCGGAGCTGGGTCTTGTTGCCGCCGATCTTGACGGTGCGAAGGCCATCTCCCGTCTCGAGTTCTGCCAGGTCGCTGCCAAGCTCAACAAGCTTGCCGAGTCCAAGACCGAGAGCAAGTTCACTGACTGCACCGACGGTTACGTGATGGCGCTCGTCGACGCGAAGGTCATCAGCGGTATGACCGAGACCACCTTCGAGCCCAGCGCTACCCTGACCCGCGCGCAGATCGCCAAGATCCTCTATCAGCTCACCCTGATCGAGAAGTAAGGCAAAATATAAACGCAAAAAGAGCGCTGCTTAGGCAGCGCTCTTTTTTGCTTCCAACAGGGAAGAGGGAGCCGGTGCATCGCACCGGCTCCCTCATTTTTCGTTTTGCTTACAGGTAGAGATAGCTGTACTTATCGCGCACAGTGAGGATCAACGCCTCAAGCTCGACGGGAAGATCGTTGTCGCAGGAGGCCAAGTCGTATTCCTTCACGCCGTCCTCGTAGCGCAGGCGGACCATATCGTCGTCCTCGAAGAGCACGCCGTAGTTTTCGCTTTCGTCCATGTCCTCGCGCGTATCAAAGAGGGTGAACTTGTCGTGGCAGGGTTCGCTTGCGTAGGGGCAGAACTGCGTGCAGTTGCCGCATTCGTTGCACATCTTGTCGACATGGACGATCTGGTGCGAGCCGTCGGCCATCTTGATGACCACGTTCGCGCGGTTCGGGCAGGAATCGACGCAGTTTTCACACACGGTGGAGCACTGTAAGCAGCGCTCGCCGTCGCAGACACACTTACTGGCCATCGAGAGGATACCCTTCTTGGCCTGCGCGTCGAACTCGGTCACATCGGCCTCGGCAGGGATGTCGTAGATGTGCGGGTGACCGATGACGATCTCGGCAAAGCGCGCGGCGTCGGCAATGCCCTCGACCACGGTGGCAGGGCCGCGGTGCGCGTCGCCCGCGCAGTACACGCCGGGGACGTTCGTCTCGAACGCGGGACCCTTGCGCTCCATCTCGATGCCGTTCGCGGCCATGAGATCGGCGTCGACCTGCTCGCCGACGGCGGAGATGACCATGTCGCAGGGGATGGTGAACTGCTCGCCGGATTTGACGGGGCTGCGGCGGCCGCTCTCGTCCGGCTCACCGAGGATCATCTTATCGCACAGGAGTTTGCCACGGCTCTGCTTGACGGGCGCGGCCAGCTCGACAAACTCCACGCCGTCCGCGATGGCGAGCTGTAACTCATGCTCGTCGGCGGGCATGAACTTCTTCGTGCGGCGGTAGAGGATGGTCGCATGCGCACCCATGCGCTTTGCAACGCGCGCGGCGTCCATGGCGGTGTTACCCGCGCCGACAACGACGATGTTGCCGCTCAGGCAGGGCTTGACCTGCTTTTTCATGCGCTTCATCCACTCGATGACGCCCTGCACGTTGCCTTCAATGTCGAGCTTGCCGGGCTTCCACGCGCCGGTGGCCATCAGGATGTGCGTGTAGCCCATCTTCTTGAGCTGTTCGACGGACGGAGCAGGCTTGCCGAGCTTGACCTCGACGCCGTAGCGCTCCATGAGCGCGACGTCCTTGTCGATGGCCTCGTCGCTGATGCGAAAGGCGGGGATGACGTAGCGCGGCACGCCGCCGAGCTTGCGCTCGCGCTCAAAGATCGTGGTGGGAACACCCTCGCGGCCAAGGAAGTACGCCGCGGCGATACCGGTCGGGCCGCCGCCGACGATGGCAACCTTTTTATCCTCGACCGGCTCAGGCATACGGAGGGAGGCCATCAAGGTGTTGTAGCCCTTTTCCGCGGCAAGAAGCTTCGTCTCGCGGATGTGGACGGATTCCTCATAGAAGTTGCGCGAGCACTTGCCCTGGCAGCGGTGCGCGCAGATGGTGCCGGTGATAAACGGCAGGGCGTTCTTCTCGGTGATGAGCTTCAGTGCTGGGCCGTAGAGCCCCTTGCGGCAGAGCTCAAGGTATTCGGGAATGTCCTGCTCGATGGGGCAGCCGCCCTTGCAGGGCGCGGTAAAGCAGTCGAGCAGCGGCACCTGTTCATCTTTTTTGCGCGAGGGGAGCGGCTTGATTGCCTTGAGGTGGTGGAAGTCGTGCAGCGCGGAGGCGGCAAGGTCGGAGATCGCGGCGGGGTCGTTGCCGGAAAATGCGCGGTAGGGCATATCCTCGACCTTTTCGACCATCTGTTGCAGGCGGTTGTAGCCGCCGGGCTTCAAGATGGTGGTGGCGACGGTGATGGGCCAGATGCCGGCGGCAAAGAGCTTGTCACAGTTGAAGTAGTCCGCGCCGCCTGCGAACGAAATGCGCATCTTGCCGCCAAACTGGCGGGAGATGCGATTGCACATCTCAATCGTCAGTGGGAAGAGGCTGCGGCCGGACATGTACATTTCCTCGTTGGGAAGCTCGCCGCGCGTCGTGTCGACGGGGAAGGTGTTGGAGAGCTTGAGGCCGAACTCAAGCCCCTGCTTGTCCGCGAGCTTTTGCAGCCGCTCGAACATCGGCACGGCGTCCTCCCACTGGAGATCCTCGTTGAAGTGGTGCTCATCGAAGACGATGTAGTCATAGCCCATGGAATCGAGGATGCTGCGCGCGGTCTTGTAGCCGAGGATCGTCGGGTTGCACTTGACGAAGGTGTGCAGGTGCTTTTCCTTGAGAAGATAGCTTGCGATGCGTTCGATCTCCTGCGGCGGGCAGCCGTGGAGCGTGGAGAGCGTAACGGAGCGGGAAACATTGGGGGAGATCGAGGCGATGAAGTCCTTTTCCTCGGGGAAGAGCTCGGTCAGGACTTTTTTACATTCCTTGAACTGCGCGGTCTTGCCCGCGTCCATCATGTTGTTGATATAGGTGTTGACCTTGCGGCCCTTGATGCCGTCCAGGTCGTAGCCGACGGACATATTGAACACGAACCCGTCGGGATCGCCGAAGCCGTAGACCTTGCTCATGACCTTGAGCGCGCACCAAGCCTTGATGTACTCGTCCTGCGCCTGCTGCACGGTCAGCTCGGTCGACCACTCCTGGTTGTAGCCCTCGTCAGCGGCGAGGATACAGGGGCGGGGAACACAGGCGGCAAGCTCCGCGCCGTCCATTTTCTGCACGGTCTTGACCTCGAAAAAGCGCGCGCCGGCGGCATAGGCCGCGATGATATTCTGCGCAAGCTGGCTGTTGGGGCCGGCGGCGGGGCCAAACGGTGTTTCGATGCGCTCGCCAAAGATCGGCAGGCTCTTGCCGCTTGCGTGATAGTGCTTATGAACGCCGAACACATCGCCGCACTGCGCGTATTCGCTCGTCACCCAGTTCATCAGAGAGTCGAACGGAATGGGATACATTTTTTCAGACATAAGGGGGTGCTCCTTTCGTTTGAATGCCGCAAAGGCGGCGGGAAAAGTGGAGGCGCGGGCCTCCGATGGGCCGCGGATACTGCGGCGGGAAGTCAAAGGGGCCATTCTCTTTGCAAAAGAGAATGGCCCCTTTGGAACCCCAAGAGAGAATTATGGGGGTGCGCGGGGTGAATTGCTCTTTTGCAAGAAATGATGGCGCTTGAATCGTTACGATTTGGGCTGCTTCTGTCTCCACTGTCGCTGGCTGGATGTAGATGACGGCCTCTGCCGTTGGAAGCAGGGGACTGTCAATGAATCATTTTTTGTGACGACATAGAGGCTATCTGGAGGATTTATGTTCTAAGAATTCTTTGAATCTTATCCAATCGTTATAGTGAACCTGAGCGTGTCCTTTAGGAGACTTACGCCCGATACGTTCAAAATATTGAATCAGCAATTCTTTGGCGTGCTCCATTGATGTATCACTTCGAAAGATTTCTTCAAACGGGATGCCAATGTCGTGCCGATAGGAGTAGAAAACCTCGCTTGCCATGTGGCGCGGATGAGAATAGTTGTAATTTGCTGTTAAGTATTGAGCAAATTCTTCCTGTAATTCCGGAATAGCCATATGAAACTCCTAATCAATATTTTCTGTGATTTAAGTCGCCCCAAAGCTTCTTTGCCGCCTCAAGGATGTGCGCATTTTCGGCTTCTTCGTCGATGCCGACGAGCTCGCGGTCGAGCATGAGAGTCTTGCCGGCGGCGATGGTGGTTTGGCACTGGCGGCCCGTCATGCCGAAGATCATGTGGCCGTCGATATTCTCGTCGGAGAACGGGGTGAACGGCTTATAGTCCATGACGATGATGTCCGCTGCCGCGCCGGGCTTCAGCACGCCGAGCGTGTCGGGGAAGTATTTTTCACCGATCTTCGCGTTATTCTTGAAGAGCATGTCCGTGACCTCGCACCAGCCGACGTTCGGCAGGCAGTTCTGGCTGCGCTGGGAGCAGAGGGCGACCTTGAGGGACTCGAGCATATCGTTCGTGTAGGCGTCTGTGCCCATGCCGAGAAGAATGCCGCGCTTGTGGAGTTGGAGGACGGGGCAGATGCCGATGGCGTTGCCCATGTTGGATTCCGGATTGTTCACGACCATCGTGCCGGTCTCCTTGATGATCTCCATTTCGGCGGTGTTGACGTGGATGCAGTGGCCGAGGATGGTCTTGGGACCGAGAATGCCGTGATCCTGCAAGCGCTGGACGGGGCGGCGGCCATAGTTCTGGAGGGAGTCGTACACATCGTTCATGCCCTCGGACACGTGGATGTGATAGCCCGTGCGGCCGTTGTTGGCCGCGACCATGCGGTCGAAGGTCTTATCAGAGATCGTGAACAGCGCGTGGCCGCCGAACATTGCCGCGAGCATCGGGTCCTTATTCTTTTCGCATTCGGTGATAAAATCGGCGTTCTCCTGAATGGCCTGTAAGCACTTCTCCTCGCCGTCGCGGTCTGAGACCTCATAGCACAGGCAGGAGCGAAGGCCCAGGCGCTGGCTCTCCTCGGCAATCGTGTGGAGCGTGCCGGGGATCTCACCGTAGGAGGCGTGATGGTCGAAAATGGTCGTCACGCCCTGCTTGATGGAGTCGATGTAAAGCGCGGCGGCGGAGGCGCGCGTGCCGTCCATCATCAGGTGGCGGTCGATGGCCCACCATGTGCCGTCAAGGACTTCGTAGAAGTTCGTCGGGTTGTTGCCGACGATGGAAAGGCCGCGGGCGAGGGCAGAGTAGATATGCGTGTGCGCGTTGATGAACGCGGGCATGATGACGCCGCCCCTGGCGTCAATGATCTCGGCACCGGGATATTTTGCGCGCAGCGCCGCCTCTTCGCCGACTTCGACGATCTTCGTCCCCTCAAAGGCGACGGCGCCGTGCTCGTAATACCCCTGCGCGCTCGCGTCGCGGGTGATGAGACGACCGTTGGTGACAAGTTTCATAAGTTTGCTCCTCCTTTTTCTTTTGCCTTTTCCCCGCCGCGAAAGCGGCACCGCAAGGGGAAAGAAAAAGCGCTCCTCACACAGACCTTATCATCTCCCCGAAAGGGGAGACCGTACAGCCCGTGCGCGAAGCACTACGTTGCAGCTACCAAACGGTAATTTAGTTTGTAAAAATATTTTACAGGAATCGCGAACAAAATGCACGTTTTTTTCGTCTAAACTGACGTAGAAAATAAAAACGTAATTTTGTGCAATCCGTGGAAAGATAAAAAGATGCCCCGCAGCGGCCGTGTAAGCCCCGTCAAAACCTGCACCATTCTGGACAGGTGGGTCGCCTCTGTCCGGCTTTATTGCTTCCAACGTCCAGCCGCAGACGGCAGCCGGGAGGCCTGCAAACCACCGGAGCGTACCGGCGTCCCTTATGACGAAATGTGGGTTTAAAAAGAACTTATCACGCACCCCGCAGGGCATGTTCAGTTTATCTCAGTTTTCGGAAAAAATCCGTCGCAATCGAAGTTTTACTCTTCGTCGGAAAGGATCTGCTCCATGAAGAGGTCGTAGACCTTGTCGATCTCCTCTTCGTCGTCAATGGTGACAAGGAACTCCTCGCCGTTTTCCATCTGGCTCTTGAGGATCACGAGACCGTATTCCTCTTCGTTTTCCTCGTCCTCGCTGTCCTCTTCGACCACGGGGAAGAAGGCCATATACGTCGTGCCGTTATGCTCGAGCGCGTCGACGTATTCCAGTTCTATATCGTTGCCCTCGTCATCGGTCAGCGTGACGAAATTGGGGCCGAACTCATCGTTCATGGGGGAACACCTCCTGAAAGTTTGTGCTCGCATTATACCGCACCTTGCGGCAAAATGCAAGACAAGATACGTACCACTTGACAGCCGTGCTATACTATATTCTGTATCACTATTGAAAATCAGCTATGCGCTCGCGCGCATATTTCTATCGCAAAGGAGGAGGCGCTTTATGGAAGAAAACCGCGCAGAAAACCAGACGCCCCGAAGACAGCACACCCAGCACCCCACGCATCAGGCACACAAGAAGAAAAAGTCCGGCACGGCCAAGCGGGTCATCGGCACCATCTTAGCCATTGGACTCACGACCTGCCTGATGTTTTTCGCCATCTTCATGGTCTACGTGCACACGTCGCTCGATCTGAATGTGGACATCTCGGCCTACACGCTCAAGCAGAGCTCGACAGTCTACTATCAGGATAAAACAAGCGGGGAGTGGGTGGAGCTCACGAAGCTCCACGGCGTAGAGAACCGCACGCTCGTGAGTATCGACGACATCCCCAAGCATGTGCAGGAGGCGCTCATCTCCATTGAGGACGAGCGCTTTGAAAGCCACCACGGCGTGGACTGGAAGAGCACGGCGAGAGCCATTCTCGGCAAGCTCACCGGTACCTCGACGCGCGGCGGCTCGACGATCACCCAGCAGGTCGTGAAGAACATGACCGGCGACAACGAGGTGACTATCAAGCGCAAGGTGACAGAGATCTTCCGCGCGCTGCGCCTCGAGAAAAACTACTCGAAGGATGAGATCCTCGAGACGTACCTGAACCTCGTCTACTTCGGCAACGGCTGCAACGGCATTGAGGCCGCGGCGGAGGGCTACTTCGGCAAGACCGTCGGCGAACTGAGCATTGCCGAGGCTGCGTCCATCGTCGGCATCACGCAGTTCCCCTATAAATACGACCCTGCGCGCGGCGACTGGTACCGCGAGCAGAACAAGGAGCGCCAGCTTACCGTTCTTTATAAGATGCACGAGCTTGGCAAGATCAGTGACGAAGAGTATGAGCAGGCAAAGGTCGAGCCGCTCGTCTTCTCCTGGGACCCGGGTTTTGTTCCTTCTGCGGGGGTTGCAAGCAGGGTGGATACCGCCTCGAGCACGGAGTATGACTCCTACTTTGTTGAGCGCATGTTCAACGACATCGTCGCCGATATGCACGAACAGCTCGGATATGATGAGTCGGTCGCAAAGGATCTGCTCTACACCGGCGGCTACTCGATCTACTGCACGGTCGACCCCGAGGTGCAGTCGATCGTGGAGAGCGTTTACGCCGACCGCAATAACCTGAACTACACCTCGTCCAAGGGAGAGCTGCTCCAGTCCGGCGCGACGATCATCGACAACACGACGGGCGACATCGTCGCCGTTGCGGGCCGCGTGGGCGAGCGCGAGGGCCGGTTTCTGCTCGACTATTCGACCGTTGTGCGTCAGTGCGGTTCTGCCATCAAGCCTTTGAGCGTTTACGCGCCCGCGCTGGATGCCGGCGTCATCACGCCCGCGAGCGTCATCGACGACTATCCCGTTGAAATGCTCGGCGGCAGTATTTGGCCGGTGAACGCCTACTCGGGCTACCGCAGCATTATGACGCTGCAAGACGCCATCCGCAATTCGTCCAACCCCACGGCGGTGCGCACGGCCATCAAGCTGACACTGCCCTCGTCGTATGCGTTTATGACCGAAAACTTAAGCTTCACGACGCTGACGAACGATGATATGACCGCGGCGGGTGCGCTCGCGCTCGGCGGCCTTTCCAAGGGCGTGACCACGCGCGAGATGGCCGCGGCCTACGCAACATTTGCCCGCGGCGGCGTTTACACCACGCCGAGAACGTATACCGAGGTGCTTGACCACAACGGCAACATCATCCTTGAAAATAAGACCGAGTCCCACGTCGCGATGAATGAGAGCACCGCCTATGCGATGAACGAACTCCTGAAAAACGTCGTGCGCAGCGGTACGGGTACGGGCGCGAACTTCTCCGGTATGACCATCGCCGGTAAGACCGGTTCGACCAACAGCAACAACGACCGTTACTTTGTCGGTTACACGCCGTATTACACGGCAGCGGTCTGGGTCGGCTACGACACGCCGACGCGCATCGTGGCGAGCGGCAACCCCGCGGCCACGCTGTGGAAGACGTTTATGAGCAAGGTCCACGCGGGCCTTCCGAACAAGGACTTTGAAGTCAGCAGCGCCGACATGGTCAGCGTGACCGTCTGCACGCAGACGGGACTTCTGGCCTCGGCCGGCTGTCCCTCGCAGACTGTCAAGGTCGCAAAGAGCTATGCGCCCTCGCTGAGCTGCGACGGACACATCAGCGTAACCGTCTGCGCCGATTCCGGCATGCTCGCCTCCGACTACTGCCCGAATGTTACGACGGCCTATGTGCTCGATCTGAGCCAGCCGAACGTCAGCAGCGGTTGGGGCTACAAGCGCGAGCTTCTCACGACGCCGCTGAGCGCCGCGCTTCAGGCAACGTATCAGGCACAGCTCGAAGAAGGGCTCATTTCGTCAATCCCTGCAGGCGAACCGGTGCGCACGAACAGCGGCACAGTGCAGCTATACAGCGATCTGATGTACAGCGGCGTGTGCACGACGCACACAACGCCGCTGGAGCCCACGCCGGATCCGGATGCACCGGATGACGGCAGCGGCACGACGCCGGGCGGTGATGCCACCACTGGCGGCGACAGCGGCACACAGACGCCGTCTGACAACACCGGCACGGCGGGAGACAGCGCATCCGGCGATGTCGGAGACAACGGCCAGTTCCTCAACTGGCTGCTCAACAACGGCGGCTCAGGCCGGTAAAAGAAAATAAAAAGAGAACGGTGAGAACCGTTCTCTTTTTTATGTGACAGCTTCCGTTTTTGCGCTTCGAATCTGCGCGAACAGCAGCAGGAGGAAGGGGAAGAGCACCATCCCTGCCACGCCGAACGTGCAGTAGCCGAGGTACATCGCAAAAAGCGACGCGACCGGCGGCAGCCCCGCCTGCGCGGAGAGAAGCTTGGGCTCGAGCGTGTTGCGCGTGATGAGCGTGCAGAGGTAGAGCGCGAGGAGCACGATGGCCTTGGGCGGGAAGCCGAACAGCAGCGTGAAGACCGCCCACGGCACGAGCGCCGTGCCCGTGCCGAAGACCGGCAGCGCGTCGAGCAGTGTGATGAGAAAGGCGAGCAGCAGGGAATAGCTCTGGCGCATGAGGAGAAAGCCGATAAGAAGCTCTGAAAACGTGATGAGCGACAGCGTTGCCTGCGCGCGCAGCCACCGCGCAAGCGAGCGCATTACGCCGCCGCGAAAGAGCCGCAGCTTTGCCATCGCTTCTTCCGGCACGGCGTGTTCGAGTGCCGCGCAGAGCTCGGGGTACGACGCGGAGGTGAAGAAGATCGCAAGCACGCCCGTCGCGATGGCGAGCACGCCGCCCGGCAGCGCCGCGGCGGCAGAGCCGAGCCACGCCATCGCGCGCGAAGACAGCGAGCGCAGCAGGCTGTCCGCGTCCGTGACGGCCCTGAAAAGCTGCTCGTGCAGATAGCCGCTGAGCCATTCGGGACTCGACGCGCTGAACTGCTCCAATCGGGAGAGCAGATCGTCCGCTGCGGCGGGGATCGCGTCGAAAAACGCGGGCGCGGCGGCGAGCAGCGCGTTCGTCTGAGAAAGCAGCGTAGACCACAGGAGCGACAGCAGCCCGCCGAGCAGAAACAGCAGCGTCAGTGTCAGGATCAGCGCGGAAAAGCCACGTTGAAAGTGAAATTTCCGCCGCAGATACAAAACGACCGGTTCCAGCAGCGCCGCGACGAGCAGCGCGAGCAGAAACGGCAAACACCACGGCAGCACATAGCGAAAGCAGACATAAAAGAGAGATGCACCCATGAAAAGCGCGAGCGATAAAGTGAGGAAGCGTCTCAGCCGTTCTTCATTCAAATTTTGCAGACCTCCCACCGAAAAAAGTGTTGCAATATGCGTTAAGATATGCTAAAATCCTGCCATATAAAGACAGATGACCGCGAAGGAGAAACATTATGGCGCCTGCAACGAAATTTTATTTGGTCTCGTCAGAGGCCCTTCCGGAAATTTTTATCAAGGTGGCGGAGGCGAAGCGCATGCTCCAGTCCGGCGAGGTGCGCACCGCGGGCGACGCCGCCCGCACCGTCGGCATCAGCCGCAGCGCATTTTATAAGTACCGCGATGCGGTGCGCCCCTTCAACGACATGAAGACCGGCCGCATCATCACGTTCTACACGATGCTCAAGAACAACCCCGGCGTATTGTCCGACGTCCTTTCTATTTTTGCCGGTTCGGGCGCGAATATTCTGACCATCAACCAGAGTATTCCCACCAACGGCTGTGCCGCGGTGACAATCTCGGCCGAGACGTCCGAAATGCAGGAGTCGATCGAAGAGATGATGGCGCGGGCGCTCGCGCTTGAGGGCGTGGTGCGCTTCGATATCCTCGCGGCCTGAGTCACGCGGGCTTGTACAAGTTCATACGATGGATTGGCAGCGGCTGAAATGAGCGCTGTCAATCCATTTTTTGTTGGAAGTGGTTCTTATGAGCCTGATCGTACAGAAATTCGGCGGCAGCTCCGTGCGCGACTATGCGCATCTTCTGCGCATGGCGCGCATCGTCAAATCGCGGGTGGACGAAGGCGACGATGTGGTCGTCGTTCTCTCCGCGCAGGGCGACACGACGGACGGCCTACTGCAAAAGGCAAAGGAGATCAGCGAGCGGCCTTCGCCGCGCGAGCTCGACATGCTGCTCTCCGCGGGCGAGCAGATGAGCGCCGCGCTCGGCGCGATGACGCTGCGGTCCATCGGCGTGGAGGCGGTATCCCTCTGCGCATGGCAGATCCCCATCGAAACGGACGGTACACATGGGAACGCGGAGATCGAACTGATCGACACCGCGCGTATCCGGAAGGAACTGGCCGAGGGCCACGTTGTGGTCGCGGCAGGCTTTCAGGGCGTCGACGAGCGGGGCGACGTCACGACGCTCGGACGCGGCGGCTCGGACACGAGTGCAGTGGCGCTCGCCGCGGCGCTGAAGGCCGCTGAGCTTGTCATCTACACAGACGTGGACGGGATATTTTCCTCTGACCCGCGCATCTGCAAGAACGCTGTGCGGCGCGAGGTGATCTCGTATGACGACATGCTGCTGCTCGCGCAGAAGGGCGCACAGGTGCTTCACGACCGCAGCGTGGCGCTCGCGCAGGCGGGCGGCGTGCCCATCACCGTGCGCTCGTGCCGGGAAGGCGGCGCGGGCAGCATCGTTTGCGAAACGGATGAAGACGCAAGCGTCGTCGGCGTGACGCAGAAAAAGAGCGGGCGGAGCCGCCTTGCGGCCATCACGGCGGTCGGCGGCGCGCTGCCGAGCATCGAGAAAGAGAAGATAGCCGTCACGGCGCTCGAACGGGCGGAGATCACCGTCTTCGCCGTTGCGGCGGGGGAGCGGTTCATGAGCTTTTACGTCCTGCGCGACGACGCAGAGCGCGCCTTGCAGTTCGTGCACGACGCGCTGATCGCCGCGAAAGAATGAAAAAAGACCCGTTGGAGCATCCAACGGGTCTTGCCTTTTGCAAGCTGTTTATTCTTCGGCGTAGCGCTTTTTCGCCTTTTCGATCTTGGTCGAATAGCGGTCCTCTTCAGAGAAGATGCAGCCGCAGTATTTCTGCATGTAGAGGCCCATCTCGCGCGCCTTGGCCTGCCCCTCGCGAAAACCGGGGCGGAAGTCACGGTAGTAGAATTCGACGCCGTACTTCTCGCCCATCGTCTCGCCCACGGCCTTTAAGAGCTCGTGGTTCTGATACGGAGAGATGAGCAGGGACGATGTGAACGCGTCGTAGCCGTGGTCGGCAGCGTATTTGGCCGCCGTGCCGAGGCGGATGGTGTAGCAGTGCGCGCAGCGGTGGTCGATATCCGCACTCACGGCGCGGACAAAGTCGCGCAGGCCGTAATCCTCTAAAATATGCACTTCTACATGCTCTTTTTCCCCGTATTCGAGCAGCGTGCGGCGGCGCGCGTCATACTCCGTCCAGGGGTGAATGTTCGGGTTGAACCAGAGTGACGTGGGCTCGATCCCGTCGGCGCGCAGCGTGTCCACGCAGTAGACCGAGCAGGGGGCGCAGCAGGAGTGCAGCAGCAGTTTATCCATCAAAAAAGACCAGCTTTCCTTGTGTCGTTTCTGCCAGCATACCACAAGCGCGCGGCAAAGTCCACGGGAAAAGAAAATTAAGCGAATGGCGCAGGATCGTTCACGATTTATACATTGACTATTCAATCGAATGCGTAGTATAATACATTGATTATTATGAACAAGTATGCCCATGCGGCAAAGGAGAAAATGTATGTGGATCGCGGACGGTTGGGAAGATTATGAGCTGCTGGACTGCGGCGGCGGAGAAAAGCTCGAACGCTGGGGAAAGCAAATTCTGGTGCGGCCTGACCCTCAGGCGATCTGGGAGACGCCGCGCACGAACCGCGGCTGGCGCAACGCGCAGGGCCGCTATTACCGTTCGTCCTCGGGCGGCGGACATTGGGACAAGGAGAAGCTGCCCGAGAGCTGGACGGTAAATTACAAGGATCTCAAATTCCAGGTCAAGCCCATGAATTTTAAGCACACGGGCCTGTTCCCCGAGCAGGCCGTCAACTGGGATTTTGCGCGCGAGAAGATCAAAAACGCGGGCCGGCCCATCCGCGTGCTGAACCTCTTCGCCTACACCGGCGGCGCGACGGTCGCGTGTGCGGCGGCAGGCGCTCAGGTCTGCCACGTGGATGCGGCAAAGGGCATGGTCAACTGGGCGCGCGAGAACGCGCGTGTCAGCGGTCTTTCCGATGCGCCGGTGCGCTGGATCATCGACGACTGCGCGAAATTTGTCGAGCGTGAGATCCGCCGCGGCAAGGTGTATGACGCCATCATCATGGACCCGCCGAGCTACGGCCGCGGCCCCGGAGGAGAGGTCTGGAAGTTGGAGGACAATCTTTTCCCGTTCGTGAAGCTCTGCGCGCAGGTCTTATCGGACAAGCCGCTTTTTGTCATCATCAACTCGTATACGACGGGGCTCGCTCCCTCGGTGCTCGGCTACATGCTGCACCTGCTCGTTGCGGAAAAGTACGGCGGCAAGGTCACGTGGGACGAGCTGGGCCTGCCCGTGACGGAGACGGGGCTCGCGCTGCCCTGCGGCGCGACGGGCCGCTGGTTCTCGGAATAAAGGAATCCGCCGCTTTGCGGCGATGAATCCCCGAAAGGCTCTTTCGGGATAACGATTAAGGAACGCAACTTTTATGGAAATGATCAAGACCCAAGACCTGGCCTTCACCTATCCGGGCACGGAAGACCAGATGAACACCCGCGCGCTGCGCGGGGTGGATGTGACCATCGAGCGCGGCAGCTTTGTCGTGATCCTCGGCCACAACGGCAGCGGAAAATCGACGCTTGCCAAGACCTTCAACGCAGTCCTGCTGCCAAGCGGCGGCAAGGTCTATGTCGAGGGCATGGACACGATGGACGAATCGCTCCTGCTTGAAATTCGCAGGCGCGTGGGCATGGTGTTCCAGAATCCGGACAACCAGATCGTGGCGAATGTCGTCGAAGAGGATGTCGCGTTCGCTCCCGAGAATTTGGGCGTGCCGAGCGCCGAGATCAGAAAGCGCGTGGACGACGCGCTCGAGGCCGTCGGTATGACGCAGTTCGTCAAGCACGCGCCGCATCTGCTCTCCGGCGGACAGAAGCAGCGCATCGCCATCGCGGGCGTGCTGGCGATGAAACCCGAGTGCATCGTGCTCGACGAGGCGACCGCCATGCTCGACCCCATCGGCCGGCGCGAGGTGCTCGCGGCCGTCGAAAAGCTCAACCGCGAGCAGGGCATCACGGTCGTCCTCATCACCCACCACATGAACGAAGCCGAGCACGCCGACCGCGTGATCGTGATGAACGACGGCCTTGTCGTCATGGACGGCAAGCCGCGCGAGGTCTTCACCCGCAAAAAGGAGCTGGAGGACATCGGCCTTGCCGTGCCGGACACGGTCTCGCTGCTCTTTTCCCTGCGCGAGGCGGGGATGGACGTCCCCGTGGACGCCATCACCGTAGAGGAATGCGCAGACGTCATTGCGAAAAATTTTACCTAAGAGGACTGTAACCTTGGAAGAGATCATTCGTGTAGAAAACCTGACGCACACCTACGGGGAGGGCACGCCGTTCTGCCGCAGTGCGGTGCAGGATATGTCGCTCGCGATCTATCGCGGCGAATTTTTGGGCATCATCGGCCACACGGGCAGCGGCAAGTCGACGCTGATCCAGCACTTGAACGGCCTGCTCAAGCCGACCTCCGGCCGGATACTTCTCGGTGGAGAGGACATCTGGTCGGACCCGAAGAAAATTCGGGACGTAAGATTCCGCGTGGGCCTCGTGTTCCAGTATCCGGAATACCAGCTTTTTGAAGAGACTGTTTACCGCGATATCGCGTTCGGCCCGACGAACATGGGCTTATCCAAAGACGAGATTGACCGCCGCGTGCGTGAATCCGCGCACTTTGCGGGGCTTACCGACGATCTGCTGGAAAAATCGCCGTTCGCCCTCTCCGGCGGACAGAAGCGCCGCGTGGCCATCGCGGGCGTTATTGCGATGGAGCCCGAGGTGCTCGTGCTCGACGAGCCGAGCGCGGGCCTTGACCCGCAGGGCAGGGAAGAGCTGCTTTCAAACATCCGCGAATTCCACCGCGCGCGCGGCACGACCGTCGTGCTCGTGAGCCACAGCATGGAGGAGATCGCGAAAAACGTCGACCGCATCGTTGTCCTGTCGGACAGCCACGTGCTCATGAGCGGCACGCCGCGCGAGGTCTTCGCCCGCGGCGACGAGCTGATGACCGCGGGCCTCGACGTGCCGCAGGTCACGCGCGTCGCGATGGCGCTGCGCGATAAAGGCATTGCCATCAACCCCGCCGTTTACACCGTCGATGAGCTCAGCAAAGAGCTTGTCGCGCTCAAGAGAGGGGGCGGCAAAAAATGCTGAAGGATATCACGCTCGGCCAGTTTTTCCCGGGCGACACGCTCGCCCATAAGCTCGACCCGCGCACAAAGCTCCTCGTCACGGTGCTCTACGTCGTGGCGCTCTTTACGGCGAAGAGCTACATTGCCTACGGCGTTCTCATTCTGACGCTGATTGTCGCCGTGCGCATCTCGCGCGTGGGCGCGAAGGCGCTTTTCAAGGGATTAAAGCCGGTGCTGTTCATTATCGCGTTCACGGCGCTTTTGAACCTCTTTTACACCCCCGGCACGGAGCTGTGCCATTTTTGGATCTTCCGCATCACGATCGAGGGTGTGCGCGCCGCCATCACGATGATGCTGCGCATCACGCTTTTGATCATGGGAACGTTCCTGCTCACGTATACGACCTCTCCCATCCGCCTGACGGACGGTCTGGAGAGCCTGCTGGGCCCGCTCAAGAAGATCAAGGTCCCTGTGCATGAGCTCGCGATGATGATGTCGATCGCGCTTCGCTTCATCCCGACGCTCATCGAAGAGACGGATAAGATCATGTCCGCGCAGAAGGCGCGTGGCGCCGACTTTGAGACCGGAAGCCTTATGCAGCGCGCCAAGGCGCTCGTGCCGCTGCTTGTGCCGCTGTTTGTCAGCGCGTTCCGCCGCGCCGACGAGTTGGCGACGGCTATGGAATGCCGCTGCTACCACGGCGACGAAGGCCGCACGAAGCTCAATGTGCTGCACTACCAGACGCGCGACTATCTGGTGCTCGGCTATTATGCCGTGCTCGTGGCTGCGGTCATCGCGCTGCGATAAGAAGAAAGGACGCTTTTATGCGAAACATCGCCCTCAAGCTCATGTATAACGGCACGGCCTATCACGGCTGGCAGGTGCAGAAGACGGTCTCAAGCGTCTGCGAGACGATGGAAAAGGGCCTCTCGAAGGTCTGCGGCGGGAACGTCAAGCTCGTCGGCTGCGGCCGCACGGACGCGGGCGTGCACGCCGAGCGCTACATCGCCAATTTCCATACCGAGTCGCGCATTCCGGTCGAGCGCCTGCCGTTTGCCATCAACACGCACACGCCGGAGGATATCGTCGTGCGCGAAGCGCTTGAGGTGGCGGAGGATTTCAACGCGATCCTCTCGTGTCAAAAAAAGGAATACACCTATCGTATCTATAATTCCCGCATCAAAAACCCGTTCTATGTCAATCGGGCGTACTTTTACCCCAAGCACCTCGACGAAGAGGTGATGGATCGCGCGGCGCGCGCCTTTGAGGGCACGCACGATTTCCGCGCCGTCCGCTCTGTCGGCACGGAGACGAAGACCACCGTGCGCACCGTGCACTACTGCCGCGTGTCGCGCTCGGGTGATCTTTTGGAGCTCAAGGTCTGCGCGGACGGGTTCCTGTATAACATGGTACGGGCGATCACCGGCACGGTGCTCTACGCCGCCGAGGGGAAGCTCACGCCAGAGGACATCCCCGAGATCCTGGCCTCCGGCGACCGCTCGCTCGCCGGCCCCACGGTGCCGCCGGGCGGACTGTACATGACGAGACTTTGGTATGAGGATGAACGGCTCAATGAATGATCTCAAAGAGGAAAAGGGAACACGCGAGGAGCTGAGGCGCTCGCAGGCGGCCCCGCGCCGCTCCGGCGGCGGGCTCAAGCGGGCGCTGATGGTGATTCTGGCGCTTGTGGTCGTGCTGGCCGTGGTCGTCGCCGCGGCGTGGAAGGACCTGAGCAGCCTTGACAGTGTGCGCCGCCTTTTCTCCTACAATAGGGTCACGCAGGATGAGCAGGGCAAGGTAGAGTTGTGTTCGTTCAGCAACGACCGCAGCAACACCTTTGCGCTGCTCGGCGACCATCTGATCGTCGCTTCGACGACGGGCGTGTCGATCTACAGCAGCAGCGGCAGCGTGGTGGACAGCATGAGTGTGAAGCTCACGAATCCCGCCATCGCTGTCGGCGGCCAGACCGCCGCGGTCTATGATATCGGCGGGCAGACGCTTCTTATTTACTCTGCAAGCGGCCTTGTGCGCGATATGAGCGGCGAGTGCAGCGGCAATATCCTGTCGGTCAGCGTCAATTCCTCGGACTATCTGGCGCTCAACGCCGAAAAGAGCGGCTACAAGTCCGCTGTTACGGTGTACGACGCTTCGGGCGAGAAGACGTTTGCCTTCAACTCCTCGGAGCACTATGTCATCGACGCGGTCGTCATGCGCGACTGCAAGCGCATGGCGGCGGTGACGCTCGGCGAGTCGGACGGCACATTCGCCGACACGGTGAGCATCTATTCCCTCGGCAGCGATAAGGCGGACTCGGTCAACACACTCACGGGCTCGCTCCTGCTATCGCTCGACAGCGTGGCCGGTACGCTCTCGTGCCTGACGGACGAGAGCTTGACGCTCTTTTCATCGGACGGTACGCTTTCCGGCAGCTATCGCTACGAATACCCGTATCTGCGCGGTTCGAGCATGGACGGCGACAACTACGCGGCGCTGCTGCTGAGCCGCTACCGCTCGGGCAGCACCATGAAGCTCGTGACTGTCTCGTCCGACGGTACAGAGATGGCAAGTCTCGACAGCAGTCAGGAGGTTCTGTCCATGTCCGCGGCGGGAAAGTATATCGCCGTGCTGTACAGCGACAGTCTGGTGCTCTACACGCCGCAGCTGCAGGAATACGCGCGGCTGGACGCCACGGAGTACGCGCGCTCTGTCATCATGCGCGAGGATGGTACGGCGGTGCTGATCGGCTCGTCGTCCGCCTGGCTTTATATTCCGTAATTTCTGTAAAACGCTAAAAATGTTACAATTTATGACTTGAAAGGAGTGCGGGAAACGTGAATAATGGTCTTATGATTGATGCAGTCTTCGCGCTCGTGCTCATTTTAAGCGTCGTGTTCGGCGCCAAGCGGGGGCTGTTCCGCAGCTTTATGGCGCTGGCGGCGATCGTGCTCGCGCTGATCGGCGCGTCGCTCCTGACCGACGCTTTGACCGAGCCCGTGACCGACATGCTGATGCCGCGCCTTGAAAAGAGCGTGGAGGAGTGGTTTGATACCGAATCGCAGACACCGCAGGGGGATGTCCCGCAGATCGAGGGGGAGACCCCGGCGGAGAGCGACGCCTCGGGTGAAACGCCAAACGGCGACGCCGCGCAGGACGCGGAAAACGTTTGGCAGGACGATTCGCCGCTCGCGGTGACAGGGCTTCTCAAAAAGCTGCTGCGCTTCGATTTCGACGGCGCGGTGCGTCAGTCGCTTCGAAATGCCGCGCGCGACGCAGCGCTTGCCGCCGTAAGGACGCTGCTCGGCAGCGTGGTGAGGACACTCGTGTTCGTGCTGTGTTTTTTGGTGCTCACGCTGCTGCTCCGCTTAGTGACGGGAGGCATTGACAAGGTGTTAGACTTGCCAGTGCTGAACGCGCTCAACACCATCGGCGGCGGCGCGCTGGGCCTGATCGAGGGCGCACTTTTGCTGTTTCTCGTCTGCGATGTCGCACCGAAGCTCGGCGTCAAGGCCTTTGCCGACTACGAGGGCACGTATCTGTTATCGTTTTTTATGAGTCATACTCCGCGCGGGCTTGTCGCCGCGCTGTTACCCTGATCTTTACCCCAAGGAGGAAATACTATGCAGCCGCAACTTTGTTCCAGATGTAAAAAGAATATCGCCGTTGTGTTCATCACCCGTCAGGAAAACGGGCAGAACGTCAACGAAGGACTTTGCCTCAAGTGCGCGAAAAATCTCGGACTGCCGCAGGTGGACGAGATGATGCGCCGCATGGGCATCACGGATGAGGACCTTGACAACATCTCCAATGAAATGATGGGCGCCTTCGGCGGCGTGGAAAACCTCGAAGGTCTGACCGACGCCGACGATCCGGACGCCGATAACGAGGACGAGGACGGTAAGACCGCCACGTTCCCGTTCCTGAGCCGCTTTTTCGGCGGCAGCCCCGCCGCAAGCGACGCACAAAATGGCAACGAGGCCGAGCAGACGCAGAGCCCGCGCAGCAACAAGAAGGTCGAAAAGGGGAGCAAGCACAAATTCCTCGACTCCTACTGCATCAATCTCTCCCAGCGCGCACGCGACGGCAAGCTCGACGCGGTTGTCGGCCGCGAGGAGGAGATCGAACGCGTCATCCAGATTTTGAACCGCCGCCAGAAGAACAACCCCTGCCTGATCGGTGAGCCGGGCGTCGGCAAGACGGCCATTGCCGAGGGCCTCGCCCAGCGCATCGTCGCGGGCGACGTGCCGTTCAAGCTGAGAAGCAAGGAGGTCTATCTTCTTGACCTGACCGCGCTCGTCGCGGGCACGCAGTTCCGCGGCCAGTTTGAGAGCCGCATGAAGGGCCTCATCGAGGAGATCCGCAAGATGGGCAACGTCATCCTTGTCATCGACGAGGTGCACAACATCGTCGGCGCGGGCGACGCCGAGGGCAGCATGAACGCCGCCAACATCTTGAAGCCTGCGCTCTCCCGAGGCGAAATTCAGGTCATCGGCGCGACGACGTTCACCGAGTATCGCAAGCACATTGAAAAGGACACCGCGCTCGAGCGCCGCTTCCAGCCGGTCACGGTCAACGAGCCGAACATGGAGGACACGCTCAAAATTTTGAAGGGCATCGCCCACTACTACGAGCAGTACCACGGTGTCAAAATTCCCGATGGCATTCTGCGTCAGGCAGTGCTGCTATCCGAGCGCTACATCACCGACCGTTTCCTGCCCGACAAGGCCATCGACCTCATCGACGAGGCATGCTCGGACCTCAACCTGCACGACAAGAACATCAACCGCCGCATGGAGCTGCGCCGCGAGATCGAGGATTACGACAAGGAGCGCGAGCTTTTGCAGGGCGCAGAAGAACCCGACTTTGAGCGTCTGGCCGAGCTCAAGAGCCTTACCATCAAGGCGCAGACCGAGCTCGACGAGCTCTGCGCGCAGGGTGACCCGCAGCTCACGATGGATAACCTCGCCCGCGTGATCGAGCTCTGGACGAAGATTCCCGCCTCGCGTATCCGTGAAGACGAGTTCCGCCGTCTGAGCGAGCTTGACAAGCGCCTCAAGGAACACATCGTCGGCCAAGATGAGGCCATCGAGGCCGTCGCCGCGGCGATACGCCGCAACCGCGTGGGCATTTCGCCCAAGCACAAGCCGGTGAGCTTCATCTTTGTCGGCCCCACGGGCGTCGGCAAGACCGAGCTTGTCAAGCAGCTGGCGCAGGACCTCTTCAACTCGCCCGACGCGCTGATCCGCCTCGACATGTCCGAGTTTATGGAAAAGCACTCGGTCTCCCGCATCGTCGGCTCGCCCCCGGGCTATGTCGGCTATGATGAAGCCGGCCAGCTGACCGAAAAGATTCGCCGCAAGCCCTACGCCGTCATCCTTTTCGACGAGATCGAAAAGGCGCATCCCGACGTGATGAACGTCCTGCTGCAAATTCTCGACGACGGCGAGATCACCGACTCCCACGGCCGCAAGGTCAATTTTGAAAACACCGTCATCGTGATGACGTCCAACGCGGGCAGCGAGCGCAAGGAGGGCACTGTCGGCTTCGGCCACACGGTGAACGAGCAGAACCGCGACCGCGCTATGAAGGCGCTCGGCGAGTTCCTGCGCCCCGAATTCCTGAACCGTGTGGACGAGGTCATCTGCTTCAACCGCCTTGACGAGAAGAACTTCGCCGGCATTGCCCACATCATGCTCGATGAGCTGCAAAAGAGCCTTGAGGACAAGGGCCTGCACTTTACGTGGGACGAGGATGTTGAGGACTACCTCGTCAAGAAGTCCTACTCCGCGACCTACGGCGCGCGCAATCTGCGCCGCACCATTCAGAAAGAGCTCGAAGACGTCATGGCCGCGCAGATCATCGACTCCTACGAGCACCCCGTCACGCAGATCCATGCGTCGATGGAGGACGGCAAGCTCGTCGTCCGCAGCCTGTAAAAGAAAGGGGAGGGAGACCATGTTCCATCTGTTCCGCAAGGACATTGAAAAGCACTGCGCCTACTGCAAGAGCGGATCTGTCATCAACGAAGGGCAGGTCATCTGCTCCCGCCGCGGCGTGGTCGACTCTGCCGACCACTGCCGTCATTTCTGCTACGATCCGCTCAAGCGTGTGCCGCCCCGTCCCGCCACGCTGAACGACAAGTACACGTCCGAGGATTTTTCCCTGTAAAGCCGGGCAGCGCCCCGAACAATAAAGAAAGAAGGCCGATTCCCATGAACATCACTCAGGTCTACGCAGTCTATTTCAGCGCCACCGGCAACACCAGAAAGGTGACCACCACGCTTGCAAATGCCCTTGCCGTCAGCTTCGACGTGCCGCTCGAGGTGCGCGATTTCACGCTGCCCGCCGCGCGCGAGGAAGCGTATGAGTTTGCCGCGGGCGACCTTGTCGTATTCGGTATGCCAACCTACGCGGGCAAGCTTCCAAATAAGCTGCTCGACTTTGTGAAGTCCGGCATTCACGGAAACGGCGCGCTGGCTGTGCCGGTCGTGACGTTCGGCAACCGCAGTTTTGATAATTCCCTTGCCGAGCTCTGCGCCTGCCTCGAAGGGGACGGCTTCCACACCATTGGCGCGGGCGCGTTTGCCTGCCGTCACGCCTTTACCGACGCGCTGGCCGAGGGGCGTCCTGATTCCGACGATATGGCGGAGCTTGCAAAGCTCGGCTCCGCGGTCGTGGGCCGCATCGTGCGGATGACCGAGTATCCCGCGCCCGTCACGGTCGACGGTAACGCCGACGCGCCGTATTACCGCCCGCTGGGCCTCGATGGCGAACCGAAGGTGTTTCTGAAGGCGAAGCCCAAGACCGACCTCGACAAGTGTATCCACTGCGGTGTGTGCGCCTCTCTCTGCCCGATGGGCTCGATCAATCCCGATGATGTCACCGAGGTCGTGGGCGTGTGCATCAAATGCCACTCCTGCGTGCGCAACTGCCCGATGGGTGCGAAGTATTTCGACGATCCCGCGTTCCTCTCGCACCGCGCGATGCTCGAACGCGACTACACGCGCAGAGCGGAGGACAAGATCTTCACGGCGTAAGAAAGTACATAAAAAGGCTCTGTTTGGGAATCCCAAGCAGAGCCTTTTTCATTCCTGAATGATGGAACGTTGCTGCCTTACAAACAAAATTTGTGAAGGGCGGGAAGCGGGGACAGCCACGCACGCATACGCTATGGAGAAAGCACCAATTTTGGGAGGGATCTTATGAAACCGGTGTACTTTTTCCTCGGCGCAAACAGCGAAGAGGGCTTTTTCTCGCTCTATGACCAGCTTTTGGGCGGTCGGCTCGACGATCTGATGATTCTGAAAGGCGGCCCGGGCTGCGGCAAGTCGACCTTCATGCGCCGCGTGGGCGCGGCGATGGAGCGCGCGGGCGAGCGCGTCGTGTACATCAACTGCTCGGGTGACCCCGATTCACTCGACGGCGCGATCTTTCTGGACCGAAACGCTGCTATCGTGGACGGTACCAGCCCGCATGGCACAGCACCATTAGGACACCATGCGAAAAAAGTCAGGATTTGCAAGGCTTTACGGGGACGAAACTACGATGGTTCCAGCACCCGTCATGGCACCAATAGGATACTTTTACAGGACAAGCTATTTGAAGTAAGGCGTAACTGCTCAATAAAAAAATCAAGTTTTCCGAAATCGGAAGTTTCAACGGAAAAATAGCATAACTTTTCCGAAATAGACCTTTATTTTTCGTCAAACCAGCAAGATTCCATATCATTAAAGTCGGTTCATCGATACTTTGAACATGGAAGAGACTCTGCTTCTCGAAAAACGTACGAAAAACAGAGCCTCTTCACTTTGTATCGGTGGCGGGATTCGAACCCATACGGTAATGCTCGCGTCGGATTTTGAGTGGTTATATCGATTCTGTTTTCCGCAGCAATCTGCACTCCACCGTTCCCTGGAAGCGTTGATATTACTGGCTTTTTTGATTTTTTCGCGTTTTTATTAAGCAAATACGGAATGCCTTGGTGTTCTCTCCTGACAGCTCAAAAAAGCGGTTTGGAGAGAACTGGGAGAGAACTCCGGTATAACCCGTTTTCTCGTGAGGAATGGTGGACATAGGAGAGAACTCAAACGAATTTTGAAGTTTTAGGAGAGAACTGAATCATGCTATAGGTATCGAACCTATCTGTCAATGGTAATTTAGACGGAGGTTCGATCATGGAAAACCCAAGGAAGAGATATGTACAACAATTCAAGAAATACCCCGATGTAGTGTCTGTACTAACATTTCGTGAAATGTTAGGTGGAATAGGCGATAGCTTTGCTCGGAAGTTAATTCGCGATGGGCTTGTAAAAGCCATCTTTATTAAACCGCACTACTGGATCTTCAAAGAGTCCATTATTGACTATGTATTAAGCGAGGACTACGCGGAGAGAAGGCTGAAGGTGCGGGTATGAAAAACAGGCAGCTTAGTCTTTCGGATATTCAAAAAGACTATATCAGCAAAGAAGAATTTTACCAAATTGCACATATATGCAAGGAAACTGCATTGTGGTTGATAGAAACCGGCAGGGTATCCGCAGAGAAGCCGAAACGAAAAGGATTTGGATACAAAATTGCAAAGGAAGAAGTTGAAAGGTATTTGGCTGATCGTCAACAGAATCCATTGTACTATCTCAAGGGCAAGCGCCACAACTGTATCCCATATACTCCACCGCAGCCATATTCAAGTGAATTAGGCGGCGCTATTCGGTTGGCTGTGGAGCAGGAAATGTCCTCTCTGCCGGATCTGCTGACAGAAAAGCAGGTATGCGCGATTTTGGGATATCGCCCAAAGCAGATATTAGACTGGAAACATTCTGGGAAATTGATTGCTCTGAAATGTTTTAATAAAACATATTTTCCTAAAATTCCACTGATGGATTTTGTTTCTTCAGAAGATTACTACAATTTGCCGTGCAAAGGAAGAAAACACATAGAACTGCTGAGGAGAGTTCAAAAATGAGTATGCATACTATCGCAATCACTAACCAAAAGGGCGGCGTTGGCAAGACAACTACCGCCTTGAATCTCGCATCCGCCCTCGCAGCTGAAGATAAAAAGGTCCTGCTGATCGACAATGACCCCCAGGGCAATCTCACCGCAGCCCTCGGCTATACGCCGGGGGAACAGAAGAATACGCTGGCAAAGCTGCTGCTTGTCCAAATTGACTCTCCGGAGGATCTGGAGCTCCACCTCGATCGTGCTGTACTACATACCAGCAGCGGCCTTGACCTGATCCCTGCCAACAAGCGGTTAGCGGACGCTGCAGCCCGCTTGCAGGTCATGCAGCTTTCACAGTATAACGCATCTGGCATCTCAGATGACCCTTGCGAGAAGGTGCTGGACAAGCTGTTGGCATCCCTGTGTGGACTGTATGATTACATCATCATCGACTGTGGACTGAAGCATGAACTATTGACCGTTAATGCTCTGGCTGCTGCGGATTACTGCATCATTCCGGTGCAGGCGCACTTCCTTGCAAGTGAAGGGATTCCCGATGTTTTAGAAATGGTGCGCAATGTACAGAATCGATTCAACCCCGATTTGAAGATTGCGGGCATTCTCCTGACTATGTATCAGTCCCGCCCGCAGCTCTGCCAAAGCGTTCGCTCCAGCGTGGGCGAGATCTACGGTGACAGCATTCATGTATTTGACCGCCCCATTGAGCAGACGATCAAGGTTGCGGAGTGTCCGGCAACAGGCATGAGCATTCTCGATTATGCACCTAAGAATCCTGCTGCTGACTCCTATCGCTCTCTTGCTCAGGAGGTGCTGCGGCTTGGCTAAAAAAAGCATGGATGACCTGTTAAAGCGGCGCATGAGCGCAGCGCAGCAAGCATCAGAGTTGGAAGTAGGCAATGAGGCTTATGAAACTATGTTTCAAGCAAAGGCAGATGCGGCAGTACCCCGCTTTTGCGAATTGCCGATCAAAAGCCTTTGCCCTTTTCGCACGGCAGACATTGGATTTCGTCCCTACCCGCCCGAAAAACTCCGCGCATTCTCTCAGCAGCTTGCCGAGCAGGGCATCTATGAGCGCATTATCGTTCGCCCAGTTCCAAATAGTGAGCAGTATGAGATTCTTGCCGGACACAATCGTACTGAAGCGTGGCGACTGACCGGACAATCAACAATTCCTGCGGAGGTTGTGGAGGCCGATGACGCGAGAGCAATTTCCATTGCGGTTGCCACCAATCTCCTGCGGCGGCAGGATCTCACCATCATTGAACGGGGCAAAGCGTATCGAGCGTTGCTTATAGAGAGCAACAGAAATGGGCAACGAAATGTAGCCTATCCAACCTTTGGCGAAAATCGCCAAAGGTTGAAGGAATCTTCAGGCAACTCAACTTCTGGCGATTCTCGCCAAAAGTTAGATGGAGATAGCGACGGCGAGACCTTTGGCGAGAATCGCCAAAGGTACAACGCCCGAAAGATCGTTGCAGATTTCTTCGGTGTGACGGAGTATGAGATCCGCAAGGCCATCAAGCTGGCAGCACTGATTCCGCCGCTTGCTGATATTTTGGAGAACAGTCCACGCAAGCTGCCGATTGCCTGTGCGGAACTCATTGCCGATTATGGTGCAGACTCTCAAAGGGCATTTGTAGAAATGTGCACCATTGAGGGATACACACTCAATAAGGCTGCTATGCAGAAGATCGTCCATATCTGTCCGCCGCCGTCTGCGGAGTGCCAAGCCCTGTATGAGGCTTGGCGGCAGGCACGGGCAGACGAGGAAATGCGTCGCGCTGCACCACCTAAGAAAATCGCCTTTGACCGTAGGAAATTTGCACCTTATCTGGACAAACTGAACGGCGATGAAGATTTAGAAGAGCTGTTTCTGGAGTTCTTGCGGCAGCGAATTGGCTGATGTATAATCGAAAAAAGAAAGAGAAAGGATAGCAACGCTATGAGCGAACAGAATAAAATTCAGCTTTTTGAAAATCAACCCATTCGCACGGCTTGGAATGAAGAACAAGAGGAGTGGTACTTCTCTGTTGTCGATGTAATCCATGTACTGACTGGAAGTGAAAACCCTCGCAGATATTGGAGTGACTTGAAGCGCAAGTTGAAGTCTGAGGGGGCAACTCAGTTGTACGAAAATATCGTACAACTGAAAATGAAATCGTCGGATGGAAAGAACTATAAGACCGACGCTGCCACAACCGAGCAGCTTCTCCGCATTATTCAGTCTATCCCATCCCCCCGTGCGGAACCGGTGAAACGTTGGCTGGCAGAGGTCGGCAGGGAACGCATTGAGGAAACCATTGATCCGGAGCAGGCCATCGACCGCGCATTGGAAACCTATCTGAAAAAGGGCTATGACCCTGATTGGGTACATCAAAGGCTGCTCTCTATCCGCATTCGAAATGAGCTTACCGATGAGTGGCAGAAACGCGGTGTGGAAAAGGGGCGTGAATTTGCGATTCTGACCGATGAGATCACCCGCACGTGGTCCGGCATGACCACGCGGCAGTACAAGAATCTCAAGGGGCTGAAAAAGGAAAACCTGCGGGACAACATGAGCGATACCGAATTGGTCTTGACTATGCTGGCCGAGGCGTCCACCCGTGATATTTCCAAAGCCTCCAAGCCGGAAGGATTTTCCGGCAGTATGGAGGTTGCCCGACAGGGCGGTGAGGTTGCCGGTGTAGCACGAAAGGCTCTTGAGGAGCGCACCGGCGTTCCGGTTATTACTGCGCAGAACGCCGCGCAGATGAACACCTTGGTTGTGAGCATGATCGAAGAAGCCGCCACGCTGCCGGCGCAAGCCGAAGCAGATGACAAAGAATAATAAGACTTATGCCAGAAGGCTCGACACCGCAAGGTGCCGGGCCTTTTTCTATCCCATTGTGAGGTACAAAGATGAAAGAAATGAATATACAGTTCCACAAAACACGACCGCAAAATCCGTTTGACGATGGGGCGAAGGCCCGTTTGCACCGTATGGGCCTTCTGAGGATAGATGGAAGTGTGGACGAAGCCACATTGGACGCCTTGAGCCGCGCCTATTCCGGCTTATTGTTTGATGACTTGTGCGACACTTGCCAGAATTCTTGTGAGATCACAGAGATCCTTCGGAGACTATATGAAGCTGCGGAGCAGGCCGAACCACGGCAAAAGTTTCTGCTGATCTGTCTGCAATACGACGCGCTCTCTCAGCCGCTTCCCAATCCAATTTGGTGGATCAGCGGTGATTCGGAGCTTGCCGGGGACTTTGCAGAGCGTTTTATCTGCCATCTGAAGAAGCTGAGCAAGGCAATGGAGGTGACAGAGCCATGAAGGGAATCCTGATCTATCAGCCAACAAGCAAGTCCGCTCCGCTCGCCGATTTTATTGATGGGCTTGATCCGCGGCTGCGGGAAAAAATCCTCCTGCGGCTGTATTTCCTGACCCAGCTTGAAAAGCCGGAAATGAAAGAACCGCATTTCAAGCGATTTTCAATCGAGCGCTATCGGGATCTCTGGGAGCTGCGGGTGAAGAGCAAAGTGCTCATACGCATCATTTTCTGCACGCTTCCCAATGGAGATGTTCTGCTTTTGCATGGCTTTGTGAAGCGTCAGAAGCGGGATACAATGCAGGCGCTGGAGCAGTCTATCAGAATACTTGACGCGCTGCGGGAACATCCGGAGCGCGCGGTAGAATACAAGATCAAGGAGGAGAAAGCGTCATGAAGCAGGTATCCGGCATACCGCCTGACCGTATGGCAGGAATGCGCATCACAAAAATTATTTGAGAAGGAGGCTCTCCCAAACATGAAAAAAGTAATATCCTGTGTGCTGCTGATGCTGGTTCTTACCTCCAATGCCCTTGCGCTGGAGGTGCCTACGGACACGGTGGTTCAAAACCTCAACGGCAGTCAGCAAGCGATCAAAACCTTTACAGTATCCCCTGAGCAGGATCCTGCAGCGCTGATTGAGGAGCCCTTTGAGCTGGAAGGATATCTCTACACCTTCGCTGACATTGTGAAAAGTGAAAATCCCGTGGAAGAAACACAGATTCATACCGAGGTCATCACAGTTGAAACAACAAAAGATGACCTTGCTCTGATCCTTGAGCAGCTCAAGCCCACCATCGAATATGATGACGGCAGATTTCAGGGTACCCTCGCATTGGATCACACCAGTCTCAATACCGTAGCCGCCGGCTATGCTACGAAAAACTACACGGTGACGGAAACCAAAACCATCGGACAGCTTGACCGCAACGATATGTCCTATGTCCCCGCGACAACCATCAAGAACGGCAGAACCCTGAGCCTCGCTAATGTGGAGTGGCAGGTCACCGGCACCGATCTTGTGGGTGAGGCGCTGATGCCCTCTCAATATCAGGCTGTTGCTACCTACTCTGCGAAAGCGTCCTATCAGGCGGCTACAGGCTATGTTACAACAGCGGAGTATGTTGGCGATGTGACCCACGAGGGTGTTGAAAGTGTTACTTATGTTCTGACCTATATCGGGACAGAAGCGAACCACAAGGGCGCGGCTGCCGCTCAGGTCGGAGCGTTTTTTGCGGATCACTTTCCTTGGATCTTAGGTGGAATCGTTCTGATTTGCGCCGCTGTTGGCGGCACGCTGCTTGTATGCCGCCGAAAGGCCGTAGTGAAAGCAGAATGTGAAGCGGATGAAACAGAGGAAAACGAAGAAGATCAGGAGGCGTAAAAACATGAAACTCTTTCAGAAACTGGTCTGCATGGCATTGACGGCGACAGCAACAGCATCCCTTTCTATTTGCGCTTTTGCCGCGGACTATACCTTTGACACAGCCGCGGACACCGACTATTACCCTTCGACCTCTTATGAGGACACCTACGGTACCGCGTATCATTACGGCAGCAAAAATCTTGTGGATTATCAGATCCCCGAACTCCCCTACGGCGTTCTCAGCACCACACAAACCGGCGTCATGGAAAAGCTCCGACTCCCCGGCCTACAGCAGACTGTAGGCGGTTCGGCTTCCGGTATCTACGGTGTGGATAGTGGCGTAGGTATCCCAGCGGTCACACCCGTCATTTCGTCCTATCAGGAGCCTGCTTATACAAGTGCCGAAGATATGGAGCGAAAGGACGGCAGCATCGGCACCCTGAAAATTCCATCCCTGGACATCAACATGAAGGTCTGGGAAGGAGAAACAAAAGAAAGCATGAAAAAGGGACTGGGGCATTACAGCTCCACCTCAGCGTGGGACGGCAATATCGGCGTGTGCGGCCATAACCGGGGCGCCAAGTACACCATCGGCAGCATCAAGGATCTGGAAATCGGTGACACCATCACCTATACCACGATCTACGGCACCCGCACATATGAGGTCGTTTTGGTAAAGACCATCTCCAATTCCGACTGGAGCTATCTGCAGGCGACAGCAGACAACCGTATCACGCTTACCACCTGCCTCGCCAATCAGCCTGAAAAAAGAATTTGCGTTCAAGCAGTGCAAATAACTCAATAAAATGATGGAAAACGGATGGAATTGTGCAAAAAATGTTGTGTCTCCGTTTTATCGGCGTAAGGATTTAAAATAAACCTTTGACAGCCTGAATCTTCTGTATTATCCTCAAATCACTCCGGAGAATCTTAATCAAAAGGAAGTATCAGTTTGGTACAGAATTTCAGACCAAATAGGAAAGATGACGAAATACGGGTCAAAATGGACATCACTGTTGACCTTCCCGCGGAAGTCGCGGAACAGGCAGAACGGATGGGCATTTGCGAGTTTGATCAATGCACCTTTGACGAAGCTACCCGACGCATGACCGCAAGTGTAACCACCGTCTTTTACCGGAAAGGGGCGTGATCATTTGAAGCGGATCCGAGTTATTTCCCTCGCTGTAATTGCTGCACTATCCTTAACAGTAACTTCTTTTGCCGCCGAAAAAAGTCCGCAGCAGTCTGCTGCCGCCTATCTGAGTGAAGCCGGCATTATGCTGGGCAACGAGTCTGGCGACATGATGCTGGAGCAGGGGCTGACACGGGCGCAGATGGCGGCGCTGCTCACCCGAATTGTCACAGATCCCGAGCAATTTGAAACGGACAGCGCCCTTTATCGCAGCCTTTGCAGCTTTACGGATGTTCCGGAATGGGCAAAAAGCTATGTGGGCTACTGCGTCGCAAATAATCTGGTTGCAGGGTATGGCAATGGACGCTACGGCTCCAATGACCCTGTTACTTCTGCGGCGGCCTGCACGGTGATGCTGCGGTGCTTGAATGATGTTGATGCTGTATGGGATTATCAGTCTGCCTGCCAGACTGCCGTTCAGTTGGGACTTGCTGCGGAAGAAACTGTTGCGGACGCCGAGATTACCCGCGGAAATATGGCGGTGCTGATCTGCCACACGTTGGCAAGGCTTGGTTATGACGTGAAATTGTCCGAAACTGCACAGCCAAATCTCTCTGTCAATGGAACATCGGACGCAGCCGCCGTGCAGGAAACAGCAGAGCCCTTCGATGCTGCTGCGGCCAAGCAGGACATCATTGACCGAACCAACGCTCTGCGCCGCGAAAAAGGTGTTGCCGCGCTGACTGTCAACGACAAGCTCATGCAGGCGGCGCAGGTACGGGCAGATGAGATGGCGGCCAGCGGTGTCTACTCTCACACAAGGCCGGACGGGAGAAAGTATACGACAGTCACGGACTGCAAATACATCGGTGAAAATATTCATTTGATCGGAGAATGGCAGATTCGAGATTCTTCGCTCCCGTCCTTTGCAGTTGAAGCGTGGAAGAATAGCGCGGCACATCTGAAAAATATGCTCAATACGAGATACCATGAGATCGGCGTTGGCGTTTCAAAAGGTACTGTCATGGACGAGCCCTACTGGTATTGCGTTCAGCTTTTCTTGTTGGACGGCTACAATGTCACATGGGTGGATGCGCCCGCAGCAAAAGGGTGACTTCGCATAATCAGTTGACATTAACGGAAGTCCAATTATGGAGGGCGGTTGTTTGGATGAACTTGATATCCGCGAGCTTTTGAAGCACGACCAGCCCTTCCGCGACATGTGGGACGCAGTAGGCAGCGACGCAAGGATCGCCGTCCAGCAGTATCGTTTCCGGGGCGGCAAACAGGGAGAAGAATTGGGTGACGAAAACCACTTCGCCCTGATGCGTGCGTATGATCGCGCACTCTCAGACGAGGACGGATCTACTTTTGTCGAACGGGACGATGTAGACTGGCTGGATGACTTTGAACTCACCAAAGGCGATCTTGCGGATGGTAAGTGACAAACTCGCATTGATTGGGGAGCGTTTTATATGGAAATGAGTATTCTTAGCACCTATTCCAAGAATGAATGCCAGAAGTATTTTGACTATCTGGAACGGCTGCGTCAAAGCGGCGAAACCAATATGTACGGAGCTGCACCATACTTGCAGGAAGAATTTCCGGAGCTGCGATATTCGCCGGAACGGGCAAGAAAAATTCTGTTGGCGTGGTTCGGCACATTTCGAGAGAAGGAGGCGGATACAAAATGCTGAAGCCCTACCGGACAGTTCAGGATGTTCTTTCCTCTCCGTGGGCGCAGGTGCAGAGAGTGAAACGTAGTCCGCAACAGACAGACCGCGTTTTGCGCTCGACCAAACTGGAGGATAGCATTTACCGGGATCTGCGCATGGAGGATACGGGTATGGACGAGATCGAGAACAGCGCAGGCGAAAAGCTGCACTCTTTTCCAGCGCTCTCAAGGGATATTTTCCAGTCCTTTTATTCCCTGATGCCCCGGCGCAACGCGGACGATGACCTCTCGACAGCGGCGAGGAAGATCAACATGCCGATTCTGGAGCACATCACCCAAAGCGAAGACTACCCTACGCTCAAGGAGGTGTGTGAGGGTCGGGAGCTTCCGGCCTATGAAGCAGCGGCAGAGTTTGCTGCCCAGACCTCGGGAGAATTGGATAACTTACTTTCCCAATTGGGCGGAAAACCCGGCGCTGTACAGACGCTGGAAAAGCTGGAGCAAGCAGAGAAAACCGCAGAGGACAAGCTCGTGGCACTGCTGGAGCAGCTTCGTGGGGCTCCGCAGGACGATCCGGCTCTGAGTGCCGCTGTGGTAAAAGCCGCCAATGACGCCGAGAGCAAACGGCGGCAGGCAGATGCGGTCAATAAGCTCGTTGACGCTGGCCTTGCGCAGAATCAGGCAGAAGCCGGTGCGCTGATCGCCCGAGCGGTGTCTGCTGCCGCGGAAAGGGCGGAAGAGGTACAGACGATCCTCGGCGCATGGAGCGACGCTCCCGGTGATATGCGGAAGACAGACGCGAATGCGGCGCTTTTAGAGCGTGTGCGTGCCAGCGAAACGCTGCGGGACATTTCCCGCTATCTGGGACGTTTTCGGGAAATTTTCGCGCAGGGCAAGCGCAATGGCTATGCCTATGGCCGCGGGGAAAAATATGCGTTGGAGCTGGGAAACGATCTATCTCGCGCACTGACCTCCGAGCTTGCCATGCTTGCTGTGCCGGAAACGCTGCCGTTGTTCCTGCGGAAGTATCAGCACCGGCAGATCAAGCAATACCGCCGGCGGGAGCCGGTCTATAAGGGTGCAGGCGATATCATCTGCTGCCTGGACGAATCCGGCTCTACTGCGGGAAATTTGGCCGCGTGGGGTAAAGCTGTCGCCATGACGCTGCTGGAGATCGCGCAGAGCGAGGGACGAAAATTCGCTCTTGTTCATTTCTCCGGCCCCGGCCGCTTTCAAACGGATGTATTTCTTCCCGGGCAGTCTTCTCTTGAAGAGAAGCTGTGCGCGGCGGAAACCTTCTTGGGCGGCGGCACGGATTTTCAAACGCCGCTTGCGGAGGCGGAACGCCTTATGCGGGAGGGCGGCTTTGAAAATGCTGACATCGCGTTTATTACGGACGGTGAGTGTTCACTGCCAGAAACCTGTGTGGAGATGCTGCAAAAGGCGCAATCAGAGCTTCGCTTCACCGTCACAGGGATTCTGCTGGATGAGGGAAACGCCGGCATGGATTTCAGCCTGAAACCCTTTTGCCAGAATATTTACCGCACCAGTGAACTGACCGGGGATCAGATCGTCGGGGAAATTGTGTTGGATCGCGTATGATATTGGTTGCGCGCAGAAAGAAAACAGGCTATAATATTATGAAATATAAGGATGAAGGAGGACGGTTATGCAGACTCTTTACCATGGAAGCAGAGTGGTTGTGGAACAACCCGAGATCCGCATTCAAAAATTCCATAAGGATTTTTACTGGGGCTTTTACTGCACCTCCTATGAACAGCAGGCGCTGCGCTGGGCAACGCGCTTTGGAAAAGCCGGGGTTGTCAATGTCTATTCCTTCGATGACCAGACCGAGCTCAAGATCAAGCGCTTTCCGGAAATGAGCGATGAATGGTTGGATTTTATTGCGGCATGCCGGAATGGAGTTCCCCATGACTATGATGTGGTGGAAGGCCCGATGGCGGACGATACCATCTTCAATTATGTGCAGAGCTTTTTGGATGGTGAGATCTCCAGAGCTGCTTTCTGGGAGTTGGCAAAATTCAAGTATCCCACCCATCAGATCAGCTTCCACACTGCACGTGCTCTCGCTGCACTGAAATTTGAAAGGAGCTATGTCGCCAATGTGCAAGAGAAACAATGACGCGCTCTTTTTCACCTGTTCTCTGATCGAACAGCTTGGCCGCTCCCTTCACATGCGGCGCGGTAAGGTGGCTGCGGAACTGGGTGAGGCCGGCATTCAGACGCTCTACCGCAATGCAGACATTCTGCACTGTGAGCCGATCGAAAAGGTCGCGGACGATGTGATCACGGAATTTTCACTGCAAGGCGGAGACTTTGACAATCTTGCCGAGGCAAGATATACAGTCCCCGATGTGTGGACGATGGGAAAGGTCTATGCAAGGCTCATCGAGGATGTGTCCGATGAGGACAACATCGTAGAAACCATCTTGCAGGTCTTTACCTCCTGGATCGACAGTCTGCTTTCGGACTATAATGTTGCCTTCTATTATCAGCCCCGCGATTATATTGCGGAGTGCTACCGGCAGGAAACGGTTCTGGACGGTTGAGCGGAACGAAAAAGACGATGGTTTTCTATCGCAACACTCATAATAGTAGAGGCGGGAACATCTTCAATGATGTTCTCGCCTTGTGCGTTTATTTGTCATCATTTCTGTACATCTTCCATAAGCGCCCAGCCATCATCGGCCCAGGTATTTCCGCCGATCCAGCAAAAGATTTGGGATAAATCTTCTTTGTTTCCACCCATAGCATGTATTTCCAATCCCTGCAACAAGGAACCATCCACATCTGCAATGTTTGTAGATCCCATGATGTTAGTATCAAAACTATTGGGAATGTCAGAGGCAGAATTTAGGCAAATGCCTTTCATAGTATTCATGCGGACTGTACTTGTTGGTATCGGGGGACTATCAACGGGACTAACATCTAAAGCAAAGAGGCTTACTGCATTATAATTACTTCCAGGAACTGAAATTTCCAAAACAATTGCTTCTTTATCTTGATCTTGCGAAAATAGTTTTCCAGTCAAAAAGTTATAGCTTCCATGTGCAGGAAAAACATTTGCAATAGTCTCCGCCGCCTACTCCCCCATCATATCTGTAGCAGGGTTATTGCTACAGCCAACCATTGTAGATGTAAGCAATGTGGTAAGCATAAAGAGAAAAAGTTTTTTCATAGTATACTCTCCTCACTGCTTTTAGATAGAATTTGAGGTTCCTTATTTTCTAAAGAAATGCCATACAACCTCATTGACCTGTTTTGTTACAAGCAACCGCATTTCCCTTGTGGTCGGTCATCTTCTGGAGGCGGCCCAGCAGATCCAATCGAAGGTGTTGACGCCGTTCCGGTCATCCATCTGCGCACCAGTTCGCCGACCTCGTTATACTGGCAGGAGCCCCCTTTGGCCCTATTGTAGTTGATTTTCTGCACCAAATCAAGGGCGGTGTAGGAATACCGGGTCACATAGCCGTCCGCGTCGGTCTTGGAGAGTAGATTATCACATCGATAAACATAAAAGTGTAGAAAATTTGATTTTGAGTGTCCAAAATCATCCTTCCATATCGTATATATATAGGCAACAACAGGAAGGTGGTGATTGTTGGAACGAATAAATCCCTGATCAATCATAAGAACAACACGAAAAGCACAAATGTGAGTATGAAGAAAGGATGGTTAGAATCAAATGAGTAACAAAAAAAGGATGAGATATTTTTGTGCAATGATGGTGCTGTTTATGGTCTTTAGTATTTCGACCAATTCACAGGCAGTAGAATTTGCCACAACCACTAATTCGGTTAAAGAATCCGTTGAGGACTATGTTGAAGACTGGTTCTATGACAACTTCTCTGAACATTACACTCTATCTAACTATACGTCTTCTGTCCCCGTGATATCGGTCGATGGCAACTCTGTTTCTGCCACAATTTTGGTAGGCGCATACACCACGCTTAAATATAATAGTGTGGAATCGCTCCCTTATATGATGGGAATTAAAGAAAGTCTTCATGTTTCGTCTTTACCTCATTAAGAGCAGCAGCCAGAGTCCGGCGGTTATGGAACGCTGGGTACTCAAGGTGCAGGCGCTGGAGGAGAAAAAACGGCACTACGAAGGCGTGCTGCAAAGAGAACTGGACGGGCTGGACGATGAGTTTTCTGTCTTGAAGCTTCTTTCGCAGGAACTTCAGGTACGGGCCCGGAGCATCCGCAGCCAGCGGTTTCAGCAAAGGGCGGCATAAATAAAACAATGGGGGCATCGGCAGTTGAGCCGATGCCCCTTTCGATTTTGATGATAAGTGCGTCAAATGTAGCAAGAAATATTACGATGGTAAATCGCACTATCATTTTTTAGCATATATTGTGACAGGCCCTTTTTGCTTTGGGCAGCTTCTTTAATTTTTATTATAACATATTGGGATCCGAGTTACAAGATGGAGACATTTGGGACTTAGCAGACACTAAAAAGGACATCTATTCCCTCTGGGATAGATGCCCTTTTTACTATGCGTATCTGCTGATTCTGGATGGGTGGAACTGATCTGTCAATTCTGTCGGATCAGATAGACCAGCTCTGGCTTTCGGTCTGCAGATCCACCATGTGGGTGTACTGGCCGTTCCGGGCATAAAGTGCATCGGGTGCGCCCTGTTCGGCCACCACGCCGTCGGACAGCACCACGATTTTGTCCGCCCCAGCTACGGTGCGCATCCGATGGGCGATGATAAGGACAGTTTTGTGTTTTATGAGCCGGGAAAGAGCCTCCTGAATGGCAGTTTCGTTCTCCACATCCAGACTGGCGGTGGCTTCGTCCAGCAGGATGATGGGCGCGTCCTTCAGGAAGGCCCGTGCGATAGAGATCCGCTGCCGCTCGCCGCCGGAGAGGGCGCAGCCGTTTTCGCCGATGTCCGTATTCCACTTGTCTGGCAGCTTCTCGGCAAATTCCTCGCAGTTTGCCAGCTTTGCCGCCGCAAGGACCTCCTCGTCGGTGGCACCTTTGCGCCCCAGACGGATATTTTCCAGTATCGTATTGTCAAACAGAGTCACATCCTGAAACACGATGGAATACAGGCTCATGAGCTTTTCCGGGTCGATTCGGGAAACATCCATGCCGCCCACGGTGATGCTGCCCTTCTGGTAGTCCCAGAACCGTGCCGCCAGCCGGGAAACGGTAGTCTTGCCGCCACCGGAGGGGCCCACCAGTGCCGTGACCTCGCCCTGCTTTGCGGTAAAGGAAACATCCCGCAGCACCGTTTCGCCGGAGTTGTAGGCAAAGCCCACATGGTCGAACACGATATCGCAGCCCTGATTGGTCAGCTGCTCGCTGCCGGTCTGCAGGGGAGCGTCCAGAATCTCGTTCATCCGCCCCACATTGGTGCGCATGGCAATGACCGCCGCCAGATTCTGCAAAGCCCCCTGCATGGGGTCGTACATCCGGGATGCCGCCATCAGGAACAGAAACAGGGTCAGTACGTCGATGCTGCCATGCACCAGCAGCACCGAGCCGGTGAGTGCCACCGATGCAATGCCCAGCTTGAGCACCATGCTCGCAGAGGACACAAACAGCGCTGTTTCCAGTTCTGCTGCGATGGACTGCTTTTCCACAGCCCGAATTTTGCCGGAAAGACCGGACAGATAACGCTGCTCCGCATTGCTGGCTTTCAGGTCCCGGAGAGTCTCGATGTACTCCTGAATGCCGTCCGCACAGGCCATTTTCGCCGCCATGGTCTTGGCCTGCACCTTGTCCTGCACCCGGTAGCTGCCCACCACGATGGCAACGGATACCGGGATGACCCACAATGCTGCCAGAGCCATCCGTCCGTCAAAGGCGAACAGGCTCAGAGCAATGAGCACCGTGGAGATGAGGGAACCGAATAGACCGGGGATGAAGTGGGAGCAGTCCTTTTCCAACACCTCGCAGTCTGCCATGATGGTGCTGGTCAGGTCGGCAAGGTCGCGCTTGCCGAAAAAGGACAGGGGCAGCTTGCGCAGCCGTTCCGCAAGGGTCAGGCGGCGGGTGCCGCTCTCTTTATAGGTCGTAAAATAGGTGCCGTTGTACTGGAACCATGTGGTCAGCAGGATCAGCGCAAAGCAGGCCGCACACCCCAGCAGATAAAAACCTTTTCTCCCGCTCGTGGAGCCTGCAAGCATGTCTTTTACCAAGAGATACAGCAGCCCGGTGGGCAACATGAATGCCATGTTTTGGAACGCACAGGCCAGAACGCCCTTTACAAGCCCTTTTGCGCCCTCCGGGGAGCTGGCTGTGGCGTGTTGAATTTTTTCGATCATTCCTTACCCCTCCTTTGCGACCTTCCACTGCACCGAGGCCTGATAATCCTGCCACATCCGGGCAAACAGGCCGTTCTGTGCGCACAGTTCGTCCTTTGTGCCAGTCTCAGTAATACGTCCATCCTGTACCACATAGATGCAGTCGGCGTTGGCTACGGTGGACAGGCGGTGTGCGATCATCAGCACGGTTTTGCCCTTGGCAAGCCGGGCAAAGGCTGCCTGCACCTTAGCTTCATTGTCCGGGTCGGCAAAAGCGGTGGCCTCGTCCAGAATCAGGATGGGCGCATTTTTCAGCATGGCGCGGGCAATGGCGATGCGCTGCTGCTCGCCACCGGACAGATACACGCCCTTGGTGCCAATGACGGTATGGATGCCCGCCGGGAACTTTTCTATAATATCCATGCACTGGGCGGCCTTGAGCGCCGCCAGCACCTCGGCTTCGGTGGCCTGCGGTCTGCCCAGACGGACGTTGTCCAGAATGCTGCCCTTGAGAAGGCGGCTGTTCTGGAACACAAAGGAAATGGTATCCATCAGCTCTTCCTTGGAAACATCCCGCACATCCGCTCCACCCACCCGGACGCTGCCGCTCTGCACATCAAAGAACCGGCAGATCAGGTTTGCCAGCGTAGATTTTCCGCCGCCGGAGGGACCTACAAAAGCCACAGTCTGTCCCGGCTGGATCTCCAGCGAAACGCCCTTGATGACCTCGCTTTTTCCGTCATAGCTGAAACGCACGTTCTGCAGCGCGACAGAAGCATCCTGCGGGTGCTGCGGAACAGCTTGAACCTGCATGGGCGCTGCCTCCAACACCGAGTCGATGCGTGCCAGCGCATCCGCGACCACCATCTTGTTTTCGCTCATGTACATGATCTTCGTCAGCGTCAGGGAGATCACCGGCGTGATGATGATATAGAACAGCAGGTTCAGCAGAAATTCCGGTGTCACGCCGTGTGTCGTGAACAGCAGTCCGCCCGCAATCAGAAAGGCGAACACGCCGTTGACGGCGGCGGTGTAGAACATCATGGGCAGGCGCAGGTCTTTGGTGTAGGAGATGACCCACTTTTCGTACTCATCAATGGTGGCCTTGAACTTTTTGAAGGAAAACACACTCTGCCCGAAGGTCTTGACCACCGGAATGCCCCGGACGTATTCCACCGCCTCATTGGACATGGCCTCCAAGGCGTTGCCGTACTGCCGCATTTTTTCAGCCATGCGCTTGCCGGTCATGGTCGCCATAATGAGGAAAGCCAGCACCACCGGCGCAAGGCTCAGCAGCCCCAACCTCCAGTCGAACGCCAACAGCAGCACCAGCAGCCCCACCGGGGTGGCGATGGCGTTGTACTGGTCGGGCAGCTGGTGGGCAAGATAGGTCTCGGCGGCTCCGGTGCTCTCGTGGATGATCTTGCGCAGCTTGCCGCTGCCGAATTTCTCGGCAAAGCCCAGCGGCAGCACTGCCAGATGCTCCGACACTGCCAGCCGCAGATTCGTCGCCACCCGGAACGCCGACAGGTGGGAGCACATCAGCGCCGCAATGTAGATAAGGTAAGAAAGCACTGCGAATAACACTGCCATCCAGCCGTAATGCGGGATGTTCACCGCCTGTGCATAATTTGGCGCTGCGTTCAGCACATCCCGCAGGATCTTCCAGATGTACACAAAAGGCACCAGCGCCACCAGCGCACTGACCGCAGACAGCACCCACGAAGCGTAGGTGAAATATCGGTGGTTCCCGGCGTAACCCATCAGCCGGGAAAGATCAGACTGTTTTTTCAATTAAATCACATCCTCATTTGAAAAACGGTATGCGCACCCGCTTGATCCAAACGGGTGCGCAAAGAGCAATTATTCTGCATTCGACAGATTTTCTGTGACGAACAGCTCAATGACATTTTCCATGGTCGCCTGATCATAGTTCTCCGCGATGGCTGCTGCGTTCCAGTAGGCGTAATTGCCCTCAAACCAGCTTTGCAGATCACTTAGATCCTCTGCATAACGGAATTCCAGATGATAGGTGGTTTCCATGGTGTCGGGCGAGAACGCAAAATAGGTAAACTCGCCGGAATCTTCATCCTCGCTCTGATAGAAGATAAAGCCGTTTTCGTTTTCCTCGTCCAGCAGCTTGTAGGTGTGGGAGAAAACCTCCTGTCCCTGCGCGTCCAGACCGGTGATCGTGTGACCGTCCATCACGAACTTGTCGATGCCGCCAAGAAAATAGCAGTTGAACGCCATGCTGTCCGGATCTGCCTCGTATTTTTCCGCAGCTTCCGGACCGTAAGGCTCCGCCATGCACATCCCCAGCAGCAGATCCGTGGTGGCCTCCGCGTTCTCCGCGCCTACCAGCGGCGCGGTGGCATCGATCCAGATATTCCGATACTCGGACTTTGACAGCTCCGGAAACAGCTCCACATAAGTGCCGCCGATGCCGGTCAGATAATCGTCGGTCGTCGTGCTCTGGTCAGCCGCCGGCGGCGTCTGTTCATCTGTTTTCGTCTGGCCGCAGCCGGCAGCCGACAGCAGGCAGATCACGCAAAGCACAAAAGCAGCAAATTTCTTTTTCATACAGTACCTCCTGAAACTTCTTAGTTAGTGTCCTCTAACCACCGCGTATTCTAACATGATTCGCGTTTTCAAACTACTCCGTTTTGGTTTCTATGCTCCGTTTTACTGCATTCGTTTTATCAGCGCGATAGCGGGACGGTGTCTTCCCGTACCGCTTTTTAAAGCTCTCCGAAAATTTGCTGGCGTTGTCATATCCTGCGTGCTGGGCGATCTCTGTAATAGGCTTCCTGCTACGAACCAGCTCCACCGCTGCTTGCTCCAGACGGTATTCCTTGATGTAATGGTAGACAGGCATACCATAGGTCTGCTTGAACAGCTTTTGCAGGTGCGACACGGAAATCGCGTGCTCTGCCGCCAGCTGGGCAAGGGACACACATCCCTCCCGGTTCGTCAGCAGATGATCCCGCAGGTGGTGCGCCAACAAGGTCTGTTCCGCAGAGTAATAGGAATCCATCCCTGATTCCTGGGGAATACGTTCCAGAAGCAGGAGCAATTCCAGCACCTTCAGCTGTAAAACGGTGTGATCGGCGTAGGATGCACTTTCATAAAGTTCCCGGAACACATGCTCACAGCGGGAGCCTGCGGAGCCCACCATATACCACTTGCTGTCAAGCAGGTTTTGTTTCAGTGCCGAAAAGTCCACATGAAACGCTGGGGCATGCTGCGCGATCCAACAACTGGCCGCCTCCGGGTTTACCTCCAAACAGATCCCCTCGTAGTAGCCCAGCGGAAAGCGGGATTCCGAACTGCTGCCGTGAACGCCGTCGTAGCAGCTAATAGCCATGTCCCCCGGCTTCAGCAGGACGCGGTCACGCATGGAAAAGCTGGTTTCAAAGCGGCCGTTGATGCAGAAATTGACCTCCAGCACGCCGACCTGTGTGCGGATCTCCGTATACGATCCCATTTCCAGCTGCATCAGCATCACGCTCACGCCGTCAAAGATCCGAAAACAGTGAATTTCTCCGTTTCCGTCGGCGTTTTCAAAGCCGCCTGTCTGACCGATCGGGCAGGAACCGATATTGGTTTCGTCATGGTAAGTAATGTGAACGATGGTCAACACCGCCTTTCTCCAATGGAATGCCATGCGCCTGTGCCGATGCCGGCGTTTACTCCGTGCTCGTCCATGTGTGGATGGCTGCGCTCACGCGGCGGTCAATATCCTGGCGTGTCTGTCTGCACGCTTCCGGAAACTGCTTTGCTGCCTGAAATGCCAGACGGACGAAGAAACCTGCTCCCACAGGCAGCATGATTTTCAGCATTCCCTCCGGGAAAACGAAGTGGGTGCCGTGGGCATAAACCATCGTCTCAATCTCGCATTCATGCGGTTTTTCGGCAAGGCGCTTTTCCATCCGGCGGATATACTTTGCGGTGTCCCACAGCGCATCGTCCTCCGCGCCGATCAGCAGCAGCTTTCCCCGGATGTTTTCAACGGGAATGTATTCTTCCGGCTCGATCGGATGAGCTGTCTCGGAATCGTCAAACAGCTTGCGGGAGTTTACCATATCGCCGGTGCGTTTGCTCTCGGCGGCGATACAGTGCCAATAGTCCGGGTGCTGATAGCAAAACGGCATATAGGGCAGCGGTTTGCCTGCGTAGGAAAACAGCGATTCGCCCTCGACCGGCCACTCCTTGCAGCCGTCCTTCTTGCCCTGCATAAAGCCCTGCCACACAAAGTCGCTGGGCGTCATGGCAATGGTCAGGGTGATCTCCGGGAACATGGCCGCCGCCGTCAGCGCAAGCGTTCCGGTGGTCGACGCCCCGGCAATGCCGATTTTTTTGTTCCCGTTGGCTTTCAGCCACGAAATGGCCGCCTCCATGCGCTCCAGCGGATAATTATGATGGCCGTAATCCTTTTTCGCAGGCGACATGGTGAGCACATTTACGCCCCGCCCGCAGAGCCATTTCGCGGCCGAGCGGGCCAGCCGATCCTCCGGATCGTCACCAATCATCGCAATGACCGCGCAGTCCGATCCGCCAGCACACGCCCAGTACGCGCCGTAGAAGCCGTCAGGCTCCACATTAAAGTGCAGGTGCTTCATGTTCTCCCACTCCTTTTAAAAATCCGTGCTTTGCACGCTCCTCAGTGTCATCCGATTCGTCGTAAGCATCATAGGGCGCAGCCGGGTCAGGAACCCGTTTTTTGAACGGTGAGCACAGCTTATCTTTATGGGCGAAAGCAAAGTCAAAATTATCCGTCCAGCCTGTGTGACCGGTGAGAAACAGCGGATGCAGTCTGCGGCTTTGCAGCTTTGCCTCCAGCGCCGCCAATGACTTCATTGCCAGACGATTGTCCTCCGCCAGGGAGGAAATGAAGCTGTAGCCGCCGTCGGCCCCGAACCAGAGGGTATCGCCGGTAAAGAGGTATTTGTCGTCGACCAGATAGACCATATGCCCCCATGTATGGCCGGGGACTAGAAAGCACTCAATTTTAATGCCGTCAATGTCAAGAATCTGTCCATCTGTGAGCAGCACCCTCTCATTGTTGATGGTCACCTGCGGCAGCTTGTAGAGGTGGTAGATGACCTTGCGGCGCACTTCTCCTGTGAGATAGCGGTTCTCGGTCTCGCTGATATAGAGTTTTGCATTCCGGAACAGACCGGGGCTGTCTGCCTCCACTGCACCCACATGGTCGGTATCCTGGTGGGTGATAAAAATATGCCGGATGGACTGCGGGTCGATGCCCAGCCAGCCCATTTTTTCCTCCAGCCGGTCGTAGTTGTACCCGGCGTCGATCATAATATTGGTATCGCCTTTGCGGTAGAAGAAGATGTTCGCCACCCACTCCCGCACACAGGCCACATGTTCGTCCACCCAGCCGGTGTTCAGGGGCTTGAAGATCTCCTTACCCCGGTACATTCTGCTCATTTCTTTTTTCTGAAACTCGGTGGCTTTCTTTGACATCGGCAGATTCCTCCTTACAGCAGTATTCCGGTTCCCGGAACACAGATGGCCTTGAAATGCAGTGAGTTTTGTCTGATCTTTTCCTTTGTGATCAGTCCCAGCACAGTGCCCCGCTCCTGCGCATTTGTTAAATTCATCTAACTCAAGTATGTGAAAGATTAGGTTAGAGCAAGCTAACTCGTACTCTTTTGAAAAGCTGCATCGCTGCAGCCTTTCCGCTTATGCAAATAGCTCCCGGCAGGCGCCGCGCACCAGCGTTTCCAGCACCTGCGGGTAAAGCGCTCCGATCTGTCCCTGATGGGAGACAGTCAGAATGAGCCCCCGTACCGTGGCAGCCGCCAGCGCCATGCCGCCCTTTGGCTGCAAACCGCCCGCTTCCAGCAGTGTGCGGATGTGCGTCTCGTCATCGTGGTAGTGAGCCGTTTTGACCTCCTCCGGCAGTCTGTGCAGGAGAAACTCCGCGTCATTTTCGATGAACACGAAGGCTTTTGCCTCGGAGAGCCACCGGCAGGCTGCCAGAATTGCCGCAGCTGCGCGGTCAGCAGGAAGCAACGCCGCATTCTCCTGCAAGGCGTTCTGCGCCGCCGCAAAGCACTCGGTATGAATATCCTCCAGCATAGCGAAAAACAGGAGTTCCTTGGAGTCAAAAAACTTGTAGAACGAACCTTTGGAGATTCCGACAGCATTTGCCAGTTGCTCCACAGTGGTCTTTCGCATCCCAACGGTAACGCCGCAGCACCGCGCTTCGCGGATCAGATTCCTGCAAATCAATCGATTCTGTTCGTCTGTAAAAGCCACGGCCCACACCTCGTTTGAATTTATGACCACATTTGCTTTTTAGGTCACATTATAACGTCATAAAATGATGCTGTCAACAAAAATACAAGCTGCTCGTCATAGAGCTGTTCTGCTGGCATCTCCTGCCCGGTATGATCCTGGTCGAAAGGTCTCGCTTTCACCCATCCGACATGAGCATACAGAACAAATGCCTGCCAAGCGGGTAACCATTCAGATCTGATAAAAGTGAGGGATCATGACCAAAAACAGTGGAACGGCAAAACTCCTTGTTTTCTTCATTGGGGATCACCGTAATGATCGTAAAAGGCCGCGCGGGGCAGTTTGACGCCGGACGGAAGAATAACCGGCAGGTCTTCTTTCCCTTCCTTCAGCAGTTATTTGGACAGCCGTCCCTTGCTGCTGCGGCCACGCCGTTTAAGATAGAAAAGCCCTCCGGTCCTTCGGTCAGATAGACGCGCTCCACACCCTCTTGGATTCCGCAGTGGCTATTTACCTCAAATCTCTGTGCTGCATTGCTGTAACTCAATTTTTCTTTCCGCATGGCTTAATCACCAGCTTCTTGAATTCCGGTGGATAGCGCTTGTTTGGTACTCCCTCCGACATAATAAAGCCCCCTATTTGTCAGGCAGTATATCTTACTGCCTGACAAATAGGGGGCTGTGCGAAATCGTATGCTGTCAGCATATTCACCATGCCCTGGGGCACAGCTTTTCTTATCCTCTTTCAGGGCTTATGCAAGCCACCCGTTTTACGGATGATCCCGACCTGCTGTTTATGCTTCCGGCTCTTTGCACTCTTTCTCCTTGTCCAAGAGATCCGTCATGCTGTCCAGACTGATGCCCAGCGTGGACGCGTTGTGCAGCAGGGCGGAGGTGGTGGGCTGAATGACGCCCGCCACGCCCAAAGCGATGAGCATGCAGTTGAAGCCGACGATGAACCGGTAGTTCCGATGAATGCGGTTCATCAGGGCCTGACTGATTTTCCACAGGGTCACCAGCTCGAAAAGATCCTCCGAGGCGATGGTCACATCGGCGATTTCCCGGGCGATGGCGGCGCCGGTGTTGATGGCGATGCCCACATCCGCTTCGGAAAGGGCAGGGCTGTCGTTGACGCCGTCGCCGATCATGATGACCTTCCGGCCCGCCGCTTTCTCCTGCCGGATGAAGCTGGCCTTATCCTCCGGAAGCACATCAGCGTAGAACTGATCCACGCTCACCTCCCGGGCAACGGCCTGGGCGGTCTTGCGATTATCCCCGGTCATCATGACCACCTTGCTGATGCCGCAGGCGTGCAGCGCTTCAATGGCAGCCTTGGCTCCCTTCCGCAGGGGATCCGCAATGCAGATCTCCGCTGCCAGACGGCCGACAATGCACAGATACAGGTGAGAATATTCCTCCGGCAGGGCATTGAATTTTTCCTCCTCACCCTCCGGAATCACGCAGCCCTCATCCTCAAAAACGAAGTGAGCGCTGCCGATGATGACCTTTCTGTCCTCCACAGAGCTGGAGATCCCGTGGGCCACACATATTCCACCTGAGAGTGGTACTCCTTGTGGTCCAGGCCCAATCGCTTGGCCTCTGCCACCACGGCATTGGCCATGGAATGGGGGTAATGCTCCTCCAGGCAGGCGGCCAGCCGCAGCATCTCACTGGCGCTGTAGCCATCGAAGGCCACCACTTTGGCCACCGTGGGGGTCGCGTAGGTCAGGGTGCCGGTCTTGTCGAACACCACCGTATCAGCGTTGGCCACCGCCTCCATGAAGCGGCCGCCCTTGACGGAGATATGATAGTTCTGGCTCTCCCGCATGGCGGAGAGAACGGCGATGGGCATGGACAGCTTCAATGCGCAGGAAAAGTCCACCATTAGGACGGCCAGGGCCTTCATGGTATTCCGTGTCAGAAGATAGGTCAGGGCCGTGCCGCCCAGCGTATAGGGCACCAGACGGTCCGCCAGCCGGGATGCCTTGTCCTCTGCTGTGGATTTCAGCTTTTCCGATTCCTCGATCATCCTCACGATCCGGTCGTACCGGCCGCCGCCGGCCACCTTATCCACCCGGATAACGCATTCTCCCTCTTCTGTCACCGTTCCGGCGTAGACATAGCTTCCGGGGCCCTTGGGCACCGGCATGGACTCACCGGTAATAGACGATTGATTGACGGTGGCTTCCCCTTCCACCACCTTGCCGTCCAGAGGGATCATACCGCCGGTGCGGACCACGATGCAGTCCCCGGCCTTCACATCTCCGATAGGGACCAGCACTTCGGTGCCGCCGGCCTTCAGCCAAACCTTGTCCACATTCAACGACATGGCGCCTGCCAGGTCTGCCACAGACTTCTTGTGGGTCCAGTCCTCCAGGATCTCGCCCAGGTTCAGCATGAACATCACGGAGCTGGCGGTGTCGAAATCCCCCCGGACCATGGACACAGTCACGGCAGTAGCATCCAGAACCGACACAGCCAGACGGCCATGGAGCAAAGAGGTCAGCCCCGCCCGGATGTACTTGACAGAGCGGAACACGGCAATAAACGTCCGGATGGACATCGGCAGGAACAGCTTGCTGCCTGCCCGCCGCAGAACGGTGAACACCAGCTTGTCCTCGAATTCCCGGTTCAGTTCACGGGAGCTATGCTCCGGTGCCAGCGCCTCTGACTTTTCATAGGAATTTTGCTCTTGAGATTATTATTGCAGCAACGGCCAGACAGTGAAAAATATTTTCGTTAGCGTATTGACATTACAAGGGGCGGGGCCTTGCAGTGACGATATGCGGTGACCTCCATGTGAAGTCTCCTGGTGTAAAGCAGTTCATGGCTAATTAAAGGGAACAAAAAGAAAGGAAAAACCAATCCAGACGGTATCAGCGGCAGGCTACAAGAATAAATTGTGATTTCACAAGATTGGTGTTATAATAAGAGAAAAGTTCCTGCCGGGGCAGCCGCCCCGGTGGTATGGATAGAAA
>OHUV01000221.1_pt1 | contig 51517 bp, 42 predicted proteins | sample 1579281 | NCBI WGS metagenome assembly OHUV01 (sample SAMEA3882515, study PRJEB24775) | human gut metagenome | biome: human-associated habitat; feature: intestine environment; material: feces | place: Netherlands | collected 2009/2010
CCAGCTCTACACGGGAGGACTGCTGGATATGGGCGTAGGTGTTCACCAGCATATCCGCACTGGCGTGTCCTGTGGTCCCCTGCACCGCCTTGATGTCACCGCCGGAGATCATCAACTGGTAGGTGGCACTGGAATGCCGAAGACCGTGAAAGACGATGCGGGGGAACTCCGGGTGTGCGTCCTGCCATTTCAGGAACTTCTTGCGGATGAGCACCGGCTCCACCGCCAGACCGTTGGGCAGCCGTAGCAGCATCCCGCTGTTGCGGTACCGCTCCGGGTCGAGGGCTTCTTCCCTTTTCAGCCGTTCCAGCCACTGCTTCAGTTCCTCCCGCAAGGCAGCGGTCATAAAGATGGTGCGGCAGGAGGCTTCGGTCTTGGTGTCTTTCAGGATGAGGGAGGTCTTGCTGCCCTCCAGCTTGTCCGGGAAGATGTGGAGGATGCAGCCCTTGTCCACCTGTGCCAGCGTGTCCTTCTGCACCCGCTGCATGGAACGGTTGACGGTGAAGGTGCCCATGCTGTTGGCAGCATCAAAGTCGATGTCCTCAGGGGTCAGACCGGCAACCTCACCCTCTCGGAGTGCACCCACCAGTGTCAGGTGCACTGCCAGATGCAGGATGGGGTCCTCCATGCTGTCCAACGCTGCCCGCATCTCCTCCACCTCCCAGATGCTGCGCTCTTGGGTGGTCTTTTTGGGCGCTTCCACCGGGACAGGGCTTTTGATGAGGATGCCCCACTCCACCGCCAGCAGAAAGGAATTGTGCAGCAACTGGTGGACCTCATGGAGGGTAGTGCCGGAGAGGGTGCGCTTCTGCTGCTTGGGCGAGAGGTCTCGCCGCTTGCCGCCCACATACTGTCCGCAAGGGGTCTTGCTCAGAGTGTCGTACAGGGCTTCGATGTGGTAGGGCCGCAGCTTCTGCATCTGCATCTCCCCGATATAGGGGATGATGAGGTTCTGGATGAGCGCCAGATTGGACTGGTAGGTCTTGGGTGCCCACTTGTGCTTGCTGCACTGCTTGGGCAGCCAGTCCATCAGGAACTCTGCCACCGTCACCGTGGACGGGATCAGGAAGTTGCCGGTCGCCAGCTCATGCTCGATCTGCTTCTGGCGTTTCACCGCCTCCTCTTTGGTGGGAAAGCTTTCCCATTTGTCGCAGCTCTTGCCGTGCTCGTCCTGATAGGTGTAGCGGACACTGTAAGAACTGCCGCGTTTCGTGATATATGCCATAGATTTGCCTCCTTATCAAGCTGCCCGGTAGAGCCACGCATCGAAGCTGTCTTTCGGGATGCGGATGCTTCCGCCTGCCCGCAGGACACGGAACTCGGTGGTGCTGTTGCACAGGTTGTAGGCGGCACGCTGGCTGATGGCCAGCATCTGTGCGACCTCCTTTACCGTGTACACCAGCTTTGTGGTCTCAGGGCTGTTGGTCGGAGACTTGACGGCATTGGTTTGAGTGACCACCTCCATTGTAGCCGGATCGGAGTCCGACTGCAAGGACTTTTTCGTATAATCTAAAGATTTCACATTCTCGTACATTTTATTACACATAGGCATTTCTCCTTACTTATCGTGGTGCACCACAGGTTTCTGCGTGCGGTTCTCATAAAATCGAATGACCTCCGGCGGGATGCTGTCCAGCGTTTTCAGGGCGGCTTCGTAGTCCTGCCGCAGCTTGGCATCCTCCAGACGCTTCAAGACGCTCCCTTCCTTCGCTTTGTCCAGCGAGGCAGAGAGCGTCTTGTTCTTCTCTTTTAACTTTTCGTTTTCGGAGGCGGTCTTGGTGAAGGCTACGTTATACTTTCGCAGCTGGTCCTTCATCCGTGCCACGTTGGGAATATAGCTGTCCAGCACCTTGCTGATCTCCGCCGCACGGCTCTTGCCGTTGAAGGGGGTGATACCCACCAGCAGGGCATCCAACTGCTCCTTCTGCTTGGTCAGCTGGGTCATCTCCTTGAAGATGCGGGGCGGGATGTGCTCCCGCCCGGTCTGGCTGGCACTTTCGCCACGCTCCAGCTCCGGATACTGCTTGACCATGTGCTGCCAGAACTCGTCCTGCCACTTCACAAGGTTCTTGCGGTTGCCGATGATCTCTTTCGCGCTCAGCCGCCCGTCAGCAGTCAGAGGTACAAAGCAGAGGTGCAGGTGGGGCGTTTTCTCGTCCATGTGAATGACGGCGGAGAGGAAGGTATCCGGGTGCTGTCTGCCCTCCAAAAATTTCAGGGCGTACACAAAGTACGCCCTGATCTCCCGGTTGTTTTTATCCTTGAAAAACTCCGGGCTGGCGGTGACGAGAGCTTCCACCACTCGCACACTGTCCTTGCGGACACGGCAGTGGGCGGCAGCTATCATGCGGTCGGCTTCTTCCCGGTACCTGCCCTGCGGCTGCACCAGATGGAGGTTGTAGCGGCTCCGGCTCGTGTCGATATCCGGGTTGCTGGCGTACTGCTCCTTGGTGCGCTCGTTGTGGGCTTCGATGGGGCTGATGGCAGGCCCCTTGTACTTTTTGAACCTTAAAATGCCGTATTGGGCTTTCATAGATCACGCTCCTTCTTGGGGTGTACAAAAAATCTGTACGGATTTCAAATAACCTGTACGGTCTGTACGACGTACGGAGATTCGAAATATAAACGATAATTCGTTTTAATTTGCTTCAATTCGCCGTACAGGTGCGTACAAGTACAGACCGTACAGGTTGTACGAACTTCTTCCGTGAAAAAATGCACTTTTTACGGGCAGGGGTGGACAAGAGGTTCGATGCCTACAAAGCCCCGCACCCTGCGGCCACCGGGCAGGTAGATGTTGTTGGTGGCTTCAAGGTTATAGCGGCGGTCGTTCTGTCGCAGTTCCGCGCTAAAACGGATGGCAGATACGCTGTGGCAGGCGTTGTCCTCGCACCACTGCTTATAAATGTCGTAGAACTCCTTGGAGCTGATGGAGTAGTCCGCCTTGAAGCGGAAGTAGCCCTCGGACTCCATGAAGTCGATGACGTTGTTGCTGCTGCGTTTGATGGTGTCCACGTTGGCAGCGGCTCGTTCGCTGACCGTGAAGCGGAAATCGTTCTGCACCAGCCGGTGCAGCCCTTCCAGACACCAGAGCAGGATGCCCTCCAATTCGGCGCACATCTTCTCCACAAGGAAAGGGTCATCCGTGCGGTCGGCAGGCTTGTCCTTGGTGGTCAGGATGAGCTGGCGGCGGAAGAAGCCATCCGAATGGTCGTACAGCGAGGTCAGCGCACCATTGCCGAAGCAGAGAAACCGGGCGTAGATGTCCCGCTGGTAACTCTGGACACCCTTGCGCTCCAAGTCCAGCTTGGCTTCGGCAGTGACAATCGTTTTGATATAGTTGGTCTTGGGCAGGGCGTTCATGTCCATATCATCGTCGATCATCAGCAGGCGGCGTTCCAGATCGGCGCGGGCAAAACGGTTGTTCTCGACTTTCTGGACGCTGCCATTGCTGGCGGCATCTCCCATGAGCCGTTTCAGCACCAGCCCGATTCTGGATTTGCCCTCGCCGCCCTTGCCGACAATGAGCATCATCTTCTGCCCCTTGGTGCTGGGGATCAGGCAGTAGCCCAGATATTCCTGCAAGGTGGGAATGTCGGCATCGTCCAGCAGCTCGTGCAGAAAGGTCAGCCAGCGGTCAGGGCTGGCGGCTTTGGGGTCATACCTCACAGGCAGGCGGTTCTGGCAGAACAGGCGGCTCTCTTGAAAAGAGCCGTCCGGCAGATGGTACACGCCGTTCTGGAGGTGGATGCAGTCCTGCTCGATGGGGAACGGGTCGGAAAAGGCCAGCAGCTTGATGGTCTCCAGAATGTTGGTGACCTTTTTGGACAGGCCGGAGGTGACATATTCCTCGATGTTCTCCAAGATGCGCTGCTTGATCTCGCTTTCGTCCTCCACCGGGCCGTCCAGCGTGTACAGCGTGCCGTTGACGCATTTCAGCGGCCACTGTTCCAGAAAGGCACGGCCAAACTGGACTTCATCGATCTTCTTGCCGTTGTACCAGTCCGGCCATAAGGGGTTGCGGGAAATGTTTTTCTTCATGTGGTGGTTCTCCTTTAAAAAAGTAAAGTGGTGATTATCATAATGATAAGCACCACTTTAGGTGAATGAATCGTCAGGCGCACTTCGCCAGAGCAAGGCGGTCGGTGCGCTCCTCCAGCATCAGCAGGTACGACCCAGACAGCAGCCGTGCAGCGGCAGCGGCCTTCTGCTGGGGCGTCCCAAATGCAACGCAGTCCGTCAGGTGCTCGATGATCTCGGTCGTGTGGAGGGCTTCTTCAAACCGTGGGTCATGCGGCTCCTCCGGGGTGGCGGGCTTGTAGCGCTCCTGCCAGTTGTGCAGCAGGTCAAGATAATCGGTCAGCACCCGCAGGCAGTAGGCGATGTCTGCCCACTGCTCGTCCGTCAGACCACGCTTGGGCGGCAGTAGTGCGATGGCATTGGCGGGCGGTTTGTCCGGGTCAAGCCCGAAGTCACTTGCGAGCTTCTCGGCGGCTTGCCGGGGGTTCAGGTCGAACAGCTTGGCGGTGAGGTCAATAGCATCTCCGTTGGCTCCGCAAGCGAAGCAATAATAGTAGGATTCGTTCAGCATCATACTGGGGTGGTTGTCGGAGTGGAACGGACAGCACACCATGCCATGGCGGTCGGGCTCCATGCCGTACATCTCTCCCACTTGCCGAACGGTGATGGCGGACTTGATTTTTTGATATAAGCTCAAAATTTCTCCTTTGCTCAAAGGTTTTGGCACGGACCATTTTGATCCCTGCCACGTTCAAAGTCACCGGGGTTCCTAAGTGGGAATCTCGGTGAAGCCGGTCTCCCTTGCTGCCTCCCGACAGGAAATCTTTTTGGACTCTGTGTCGGCCCCATGCAGGGCGCTCGCTCCCCCGATGGGAGGTCTTGGCGGTCTGGGCAGTTCGGACGGTCATTCTGTTGTCAAGGTCCTGTTATGAAAGATATTTCAGAGGGCTTTCGCGGGAAGCCCTTAATATGTTCGCTGCTGGGGAGTTATATGTTTTCTTTCTGTCTATAGGATAGCACCGCAATGGCCGCTGTGCCGTATATCCATAATGTCGGAAAACAGGTGCAGAAACTGCAAAATTCCACGCTTATGGACAGGAACCGCCGGAAGTGGTATACTGTGCAAAAAACATCGGAGGTGCGACCATGAACATCAAGCTGACACTGGGAGAACGGCTCAAAGACCTGCGTGTGGAGCGGAATCTGAAGCTGGAAACGCTGGCAGAGCAGACGGGTCTGTCCAAATCGGCACTGTCGAAGTATGAGAGCGACGATGTGACCGACCTCAGCATTTATGCGGTGACAACGCTGGCTGAGTTTTATGGTGTGACCACGGATTACCTGCTGGGTGTGACGGAAAACAAAAAACGCCCAGATGCAGTCCTTTCGGACTTGCATCTGAGCGATGGCGCAGTGGACGTATTAAGGAATGGAAAATTCAATCATCGGCTGCTGTGTGAGCTGATCGTGCATGAGAATTTCCAGCGGTTCATGACCGATCTGGAAATCTATGTGGATGGATATGTCAGCGCAAACATTCAAAACCTCAATGCCGGTCTGGAAGCGACCCGGCAAATGCTGAAAAAGAAGTATGCAGCAGATGAAAACGATCTGTACATGAGCACCTTGAAGTTGGGGCAGATCGATGAAGATGAGTACTTTGGCAGGGTCTTGTATGATGAGCTGGTGGCTATCCTGAAAAACATCAAGACGGAACACCGCAAGGACAAGACCACTTCGGATGGTGCAATAGTCGATAACCTGATGAAGGAACTGGAGGATGCACAGAAACTTGAAGGGTCTGCGGATGAAAAGAAGATCCGAACGGCATTGAAGGCAATCGGCATCAACTACGATAAGCTGACAGAAGATGAAAGAAAGCTGATAAAGAAGATTCTTTATAAAACGGCAATGCTGAAACCGGGGACACTTGCAGGCAACCGGGGCAAGCACAGACGTTGATCGTTTTCCCTGTGCCTTATAGGGGAAAAACGCTGCTGCGGCAGGACGGGAGAACGTACACCATTGGTTCCTCTGCAAGCCTGTGCTGGGTGGGCAAAGACCGTCAACTGCCACGCCCATCCGCGCATCCTTCTGCCACAGAACAGGTGCTTGCCGGAACCTCTCGCAGCCCCTTTTCCGCGTCAGCCGGAACCAAGGTGTAACACACTAGACTTTGCAAGCAAAGTCGTGTGCCAAAGGGGTGCTGCGGCCCCTTTGGAAACCCAAGAGAAACGCCCATCAACTGCGCTGCTCGTCCTCGGCCAGTGCGCTGATCCGCTTGCCCATGGCCTTGACCAGCGGAACGACAAGCGCATTCCCCATGGTGAAATAGCGCAGTCGTTCCGGCATCCCGGCTGTCCAATCATCCGGGAAGCCGTTGAGCCGTTCGCATTCGATGGGCGTTAGCGTACGCAGACGTTGGGTCTGTGGGTCTGCGACTACATGGGTGCTGCGGGAAACGGAGCCTTCGCTGGTGAGCATCGTGCGGGCAGGAAGGTCAGAACGATCGGGGAATGCCATAGAGCCTTCCGAAAAGAAATAAGTAGAACCGTTCCTGCGGTGGCGGGTCTCCTGCTTTGCGCCCTTGAGATACCGCCAGTGATTGATGTCGGCAGCAGAAAGGAAATATCGCTCTGCAAGTGGGGCGGTCTCCAGCACGGAGCAGAGCGGCTTATATGGGAATTGAAGGGGAATGCTCTCGACGGAATAGAAGCGGCCGTTGACCATGAGCCCGGAGGCGTAAAAGTGGCAGGATTGTGCGGCAGACAGATCCTTCAAGTCGAGGTAACGAAACTCATCGAGCCATCCCTCGCTGTATTTCCGTTCAAAACCATACAAGGGAAAGATGGGGGCAAAGAAGCCGTCCTGCAGGAGCAACTGGTGGGCACCCTTCAGACCCTCTACACAGATGAGGTCCGCTGCTTTTCGGAACAGGGCGGTGTCGTTTCGGAAGGCAAAGAGAAAGGTGCGCCGCCTGCGCTGTGCTTCGCCATAGTCGGCGGCATTTATCACCCGCCATTCAACGGCATAGCCTGCTTCATAGAAGCACCGTAGGATGATGGAAAAATCACGCCCCTTTTGCCATGCTGGAGACTTGATGAGCCGGTCTACGTTTTCCAAAAGGACATAGCGAGGCTTGTGTGCCCGTAGGATAGCGTTGATCTCCCACCAAAGAACGCCCTTCTTCCCTTCTATCCCTCGTGCGCCCCTTTTGGCGATGGAGTAATCCTGACAGGGAAAGCCACCGACCAAAAGGTCGTGTGGAGGGATGTTTTCTTTGGCGGTCACGATGTTCTGACAAACGTGTTCTGGGCGATGCCCGAAATGCCGTTCGTAGCACTCGAAAGCAAATTGGGAACGCATGGATGGTTCCCACTGATTCGCCCAGACAGTTTGAAAGCAGGAGGAAGCCTGCTCCAGCCCAAGGCGAAAGCCGCCGACCCCGGCGAAAAGCTCAACAACACGGACCTTCTCCATGATAGGGCACCTCTTGATCGTGGCGAAAAAAGCATAAAAACCAAGGCCGACTGTGCAGCCTTGGTTTTTTGTTATAAGATATCCAGTAATTGCTTGCCCATCTGGGTGATGAGCGGAACGACAAGGGCGTTGCCCATGATGAAGTAACGCTGACGCTTCGGCATCCCAGTGTCGGTCCAGCCCGTCGGGAAACCGTTCATGCGTTCGCACTCCTCCGGCAGCAGGATACGCAACTTCCCTGTTTTAGGGTCGGTGATCGCATGGGAGCTGCGGTTCTTGGTGCCCTCACTGGTGAGCATCGTACGACCGGGACGGTCGAGAGGGTCTGGGAACGCAATGGGACCTTCGGAAAAGGTGTAGGAGTAGCCGGTCTTGGAAGTGCGCTCGATGGTCTTGGCACCCTTCATGTACTTCCATTTTTTCAGATCCTCATCCTCGATGAAGAAGCTTTTGTCGATATCGCCGTTGACAACGATATCGCCGAGCAGCATCGGTTCCTTACCGTTCGGGACGGCTTCCAGAGAGAAAATCTTACCGTTGCACAGCACACCGCTGTTGTAGAAAGCGGCTCTGAAACGGTTCGTTACGTCAACGGTGTCGGTATATTCATTGAAATCGACGGTGGTCACTTTCTTAGGGTCTGCGACCTCAGAATGCACCGGGAATGCATGGGCAAAGAAGCCCTCCTGCATCAGCCAGACACGACCGTCCTTTGTGTCCGCAGAGAAACACGAGGTCATACGCTTATACTGCTTGGTGGTGTTCTTGAATGCAAAGATGAAGGTACGCCGTCTGCGCTGGACGCAGCCATAGTCTGCGGCATTGATCACACGCCATTCGATGCCATAGCCTTCTTCCTGCAGGCACTTCAGGATGATGCCGAAATCACGGCCACGCTGGGATGCGGGAGATTTCAGCAGGCGGTCTACATTCTCCAGCAGAACGTAGTTGGGATGGTTCTTCTGGATGATCTGATAGATGGACCACCAGAGGACGCCCTTCTTGCCCTCGATGCCCTTGGCACCGGTGCTGGCAACAGAGTAGTCCTGACAGGGAAAGCCACCCACCAGAAGGTCGTGCGGCGGCACTTGGTCTATCACGGTGGCGATATCTGCATTCACACAGTGGGAATCCTCGCCAAAATTTTTGTCGTAGCACTTATAAGCCCATTGACCAGCTTGGCCGGGTTCCCATTGGTTTGCCCAAATCGTCTTAAATCTTTCGGAACAACGCTCTAATCCAACACGGAAACCGCCGACGCCGGCAAATAGCTCCACAACACGAATATCGCTATTTGCTGACACTTTCATAACACCTCGTTCTATGGTATACTTAAACATAAGTATACACTTTTTTGCGGAAAAGATCAACCTCTGTTTTTGGCTCTGAATCTTTCTTCTTCATTATTATAGCGTAAATCCGTCAAAAGATCAAGTTTTTTTGAAAGAAAAGTCGTGCTCTTTTATAAGGAGGTAAGCTGGTATCATGAAAAACCGCGAATATAAGACAAAAGCGGAAGTCCTCGCCCGTGGACAGGAAGCAGTCGGCAAAACGCTGGGCGAGATCGACAAGACTGGGCGCATCGCAACAGGCAAGGGTGCCATCGGTACCGTTGTGGAGGAAAGCTGGTTTGGATATAAGCCCAACAGCAACCCGGCTCCCGATTTTGAGGAAGCGGGCGTTGAATTGAAGGTGACGCCCTATCGGCAGACCCCTCGTGGCATTCAGGCCAAGGAGCGGTTGGTCTGCGATATGCTGAACTATGATGAGGAATACTACAAGACCTTCGAGACCAGTGCATTCTGGGTGAAGTGTGCTTGTATGCTGCTGATGTCCTATGAGCACCGGGATGGGGTGCCCAAGGTCGACTTTACGATCGACAAGGCAGTGCTGTTCCAGTTCCCGGACGAGGATCTGGAGGTCATCCGCAATGACTGGAAGATTCTGATGGACAAGATCAAGGCAGGACAGGCACACCTGATCAGTGAGGGTGATACCATGTATCTGGCAGCGTGTCCGAAAGGCCGCAACTCGCAGGATACCCGGTCGCAGCCATTCAGCCCTATCCCGGCCATGAAGCGGGCGTACTCGCTGAAGTCCAGCTACATGACGCAGATCCTACGGCGGTACATCTTCGGGGACGAACCCTGCGAGAAGATCATCAAAGACCCGGCAGCGTTAAGAACGACCAGCTTTGAGGACTGGTTCATCGCAAAAGTCCGGCCTTATGTGGGAATGAGTAGGACGGAACTTAAGGCGCGGCTGGGCGTAGAAACGAATGCCAAGAACCTCAACGAGCTTTTAGTGGCAGCGATGCTTGGCGTGAAAGGGCATCTGTCGAACACAGAGGAATTCCAAAAGGCAGGCATCCAACTCAAGACCATCGCCATTGAACCGAATGGCAGTATAAAAGAGAGTATGTCCTTCCCTGTGATGAACTTCTGTGCAATGATGAACGAAATATGGGAAGAGTCTGCGCTCTATGACCTTCTTGCACCGACCAAATTCCTGTTCATCATCTTCCAAAAGTCGAGGGACGGCGAGTGCTACTTCCAGAGGGTGAAATTCTGGAATATCCCGGCAGAGGATCTGGAAGAGGTGCATCATGTGTGGCAGCGTACGGTCGATACTCTGCGGGAGGGCGTTCATATCTGGAAAGACGCCAGCGGGCGGAATCGCAATAACTTGCCTAAGGCATCGGAAAGTCGTGTAGCTCACGTTCGTCCTCATGGAAAGGACAGCATGGACACGGCTCCCCTGCCCACTGGCGGCACGATGACGAAGCAGTGCTTCTGGCTGAACAATTCGTATGTTGCGGAGCAGATAAAGGAATAAAAGACGAGGAGGAAACATCTGTGAGATTCAGAACGTACTCCCATAGATTTGCAGATGCTATTATCGAGCACGATGAACAGTTGAATCGTAGATATAATGAGTTTGTTGGCGCATTGGCTAGCATCACAGACGAGGAACTTATTGCGGATTTTGAACAAAGAAGAGATGCACATTTGCGGCGCAATAGTAATTTTAAGTCGATGACACCAAGTATCAATGCAATATTAAAGGCAAAAATGCAGCAGATTCCGGGATGGCAGTGTGAGGTCGATATTTTCAATGACCAGACAGGTGCTATTGGAAATACAGAATGGCGGCTAGACTTTGCCTGCGATGATGCACTTTGCGTCGAAGTGGCATTTAACCATGGTGAGGCGATTGCATGGAATCTGATAAAGCCTGTTCTTTCCTGTGAACTGAACCATGTTCAAAAAGCGGTTCAGGGAAAGGTGGGAATCTATGTGTGTGCAACTGATGCCATGAAAGTGGCAGCTAATATAGATTCCGCCAGTGGTTCATTTGAAAAGGTACTAAGATATCTACCGCCTATGATGAATCAGCTTACTGTTCCTATGATGATAATTGGACTCGAACCGTTTGATACATTCTATGTTAGTAGAGAAAAACAAGTTGTAAGGCTTCCTGTTCGAGCAGAGTTGTTCACATGAAACATCCAAAATCATATGATACGACCCCGGAAACATCCAGACGGATGGCTCATGTCCATCTGAAGCAAGGCAAGGCGGAAGTCCTTTTGGCAAAGCGTCTGTGGCATCTGGGATTTCGATATAGGCTGAACGATAAGCGGCTCCCCGGCTCTCCCGATATCGCCATCCTAAAATATAATATTGCCATCTTCGTGGATGGTGAGTTTTGGCATGGGCAGAACTGGGAAGAACGAAAATCAAGACTAAAGCGCAATCGGGAATACTGGATAGCAAAAATCGAGGAGAATATCGCGCGAGATATTCGGGATGACAAGGATTTAAGGGCGAAAGATTGGTATCCGATTCACTTCTGGGAAAAAGAGATACTGAAGGATACAGATGAATGCATTGAAACAATACAAGAGCTAGCAGAGCAACAGATTGAAAGATCCATAGATTGCCGAAATGAGTAAACTTTATTTCGATTTTCAAAAATCTATTATAACTTTGCTGACCACAAATATTGAAGAGACACTTAGGAGGAGCACAGGTCATGGCAAGAGCCGATTTGCTTTGTGAATTAATCAAATATGGATTATTAAATAATCCAACAAATTTCAGAAAAGCAGCTGAAGCATTATGTGCAGATGAACGTGCAAAACAGCATACAGTTTTAGCAAACAAGATAGAGGATTTGTTGAAGACATCTCATGAATCTATTACTAAAGATATCACAAATCCATCGATGTTGCGTGGGACGGTTAACGAACAAAATTTATTTGTTGAAAAGATACCACAAAAACGTTTGGATCACTTGATTCTTCCAGATACGGTTCGCTCTGTATGCCAAGACTTGATTTCTGAGCAAAATCGTGCAGATTTACTACGTTCTTATGGTATAGAGCCGCGTAACAGGTTACTTTTGATTGGCCCACCGGGTAATGGTAAAACATCTTTGGCCGAAGCGATAGCTGAATCTTTGATGATTCCGTTGCTCACAGTTCGGTATGAAAGTATAATTGGCTCTTATTTGGGTGAAACAGCATCCAGGTTGTCCAAATTATTCGAATATGCCAAAACAAGGGAATGCGTTTTATTTTTTGATGAATTCGAAACTCTAGGAAAAGAGCGTGGAGATATTCACGAAACAGGCGAAATCAAAAGAGTTGTAAGTTCGCTTTTGCTACAAATTGATGCACTGCCTAGTTACGTTATTGCTATTGCCGCAACAAACCATGATACATTGTTGGACAAAGCTGCATGGCGTAGATTTCAAATCAAACTAGAAATACCCCGGCCTAGTCGTCGAAATCTGGAAGAATATTATAGATTTTTTGAAAGGGAACATGAATTCAGCTTTGGTCTACAAGCAAGTACGTTAGCTAAAAAAACATTAGGGATAAGCTATGCAGAGGCTGAGGAATTTGCACTCTCTGTTTATCGCCAGTATATTCTTTCTTTGCCAAATGAGAATAGCAAGATTATAACAGAAAAAGTTATCCGAGATTGGCAATCGCAGGTAATTGTACCGCATGATATGGAGAAAGGAGTTGCAGATAAATGCCAGACCGACCTTTGATATTATTTCCTACACCGGAAAGAGCAGACAGGGAAAGCAAAACCTCTGTAGTCATAAGAACAAATTTTCCTTCAGTCAACAGACAATTTAGTCGTTTGCAGCCGACTTTTAATGTTTTAAGAACGGCCTTTGAACAAAAAGCTGTGGCTATTCAACAATCTCCGGTTGGGATTAACCCTGATTTTGCTTTGGTTTTTGAAATCATTGGGACAGTCGATAGTTTTTATACGGCGGTACAACACGTCGAAGGACTGGAATGGATTTTTGATAAAGAGTCGGAACCTTTTACAGCAGATGAAGACTTTTATTATATCGACGAGCAGGGTCAAGCATCTGACGAAGCTCTCAACGGAAAATTGTACTGTGTAATGTCTAATCAGCAAGCAATGATGCAGATGATTTCCCTTTGGAACCGTTATCAAAATGGGGATGACAACGTATTTCAACGTGGATTTGCAGGACTCAGAGATGTTTTTACGCATATAAAAAATATCAGAAAGTGGGGAGCACAGGACAGAATTTCTGAAACTCATGCAGTGGAATATTGGCGAGAGAATCTTGACTTGGATGGCGATTCTCCCGTTCCATTTGAAATAGAGTTATTCTTCCGTGCGAAGGAAGAAGCGAGAAGAATCGCTTCTAATACCATAAATCAGAAAATCAATGCCCTAGGGGGACGAGTACTCCATGAATGCATTTTAAGTGAAATAGCATATCATGCTATGCTGGTTGAACTTCCCAGAGTGGCAATAGAAAACTTGGTTAATCAATATGAGGATATTGAATTATCCCAAGTAGATGATATTATGTTTTTTAGACCAACCTGCCAGTCTGTGTTCGTTTCTAAAACCGATTCGGAACCATGTACTGTGCAAGTGCCTGCACCAGAAATGAGAAATGTTGCTCCAGTCATCGCGGTTTTCGATGGTATGCCTATTCAAAATCATCCTCTACTCCGAAATAGAATCATTGTGGATGATCCAGATGAGTATGCAATCAAATACGAAAGCAAATACCGCATTCATGGTACATCTATGACATCACTTGTAATATACGGGGATCTTAATCGAAATGATTCTCCTATTACATCGCCTGTCTATGTAAGGCCCATTTTGCGACCAAAGCTAATCGGTCCTGACTCTGTACAAGAGTGTGTACCGAATGACGAACTGTTTGTCGATATTCTTCATCGAGCAGTTAAGCGGATGATGGAAGGGGAAAATGGTGAAAGTGCCACGGCACCAAACACAAAGATTATTAATTTGTCAATTGGCGATCCAGTCCGGCAACTCTCAACGATAATGAGTCCAACTGCACGACTGATAGATTACCTTGCATATAAATATAAAATTCTGTTTATTATTAGCGCTGGAAACCATGATGAAATCCTCAAGTACGTTGGCCAATCTTTTTCTAATCTCAAAGCTCTTAGCATTTTGGATAGAAACAATATTTTCGGTAAAGCAATAAAAGAGAATCAGCGAAATCTGAAAGTGCTTGCTCCGGCTGAAAGTTTAAATGGATTGACAATAGGTGCTTTATATGATGATTTTACTAACGGAACAGAATCTGGCAGGTTCATTTGGGCAGTCGAAAAAGGAATGCCTTCACCCATATCTGCATACGGAAAAGGATACCGCTTAACAGTCAAACCCGATTTGTTTTATTATGGTGGAAGAAAATTTGTGCGAGAAAAATTCGATGGAACTCTTGAGTGGGTATTATCAAGACATGAACCCGGATGCAAGGTGGCAGCTCCATATGATGACAGTTCAGGACAAGCTTATTCGTTTGGAACTAGTGACGCAGCGGCTCAAATAACTCATGAAGCGGCAAAATGTTATGATGTATTAGAGCAAGTTTTTCTTAGCGAAACGGGTGGACATGTTCCCAATGACTATAAAGCAATCCTTTTAAAAGCGATGCTTACCCACGGGGCATCTTGGGAAACTATTGCAGATAAGGTTACGGCTGCCACAGGTGATTCTGTAAAGAAGTTGTGCAAGTGGCTTGGTAACGGAATCCCCAACATTGAAAAAGTTGTTGAGTGCACAAAAGAACGTATAACACTTATTGGATTAGGAGAGCTAAAAAAAGAAAAAGGCGATATTTTTAGACTTCCACTGCCGGTAGATTTTTCTACGCGCTTACTCAAACGTAAACTGACAGTTACATTAGCGTATCTTTCTCCGATTGCAGCTAAAAAGCAAGCATATCGGTCCGCACAACTTTGGTTTACCATAGATGATGGAGAAAGAGGGCTTGTCCCTAATCGCCAAAATACAGAATGGCAAACTGTTCGAAAAGGAACTCTACAACATGAAATCTTTATGGGTGAGAATCCTATTGTTTGGGATGATGATGATAATCTTGTCATAAAGGTGAATTGCAAACGAGAAGCGGGTAATTTTAGAGAAGCGATACCATATTGTCTGTTTGTAAGTTTTGAAGTAGCAGAAGGTTTTGACGTAGACCTATATACTGAGGTGACAGCTAAAATACGTCAGCGAGTACAAGTTCCAAATAATTAAAAAGCGAGAGCGTCACTCTTGGCTCAAACCGAAGGTGACGCTCCCACTCTGTTAGGGAGAAGCGTTAATCTTCCAGCCTGCCGTGGTCACACCCTAGCGACAGGTAATGCTCCATCTCCCCTCTCAGCACCATCTGTGCATACTCCAAGGGCTTATTATACAGCAGCCAGTCCAGCTCTGCCCGCTGCGCTGGTGTGTTGCCGTACTCGTCCTCGACGGCGATGCAGTCGATGGCAAGAGTAGTGCCATCTGCGAACCGGGCTTCTACCCGGTTGGTGTCCATGTTGTAGCGGCAGGAAAGTAATTTCATCATAGTCGTATCCTCCAAGACTTGATTTTTGGTGTGCGGTCACTCGAACCAATGCCGTCAAGTCGTTGTCGGATGAAGTGGATTTTAGTTTGTCCGGGAGTAAGTGCACGGTTTCTGCACGGTTTTTGCACGGTTTCAAAACGTGCAAAGGGTGCAAATCGTTGCAAAATCGGACAAAGGGTGCAGAAACTCGAAGCTCAAAACCTGCGATGTATCGCCGAGAAATAACGACAAAACGTAACTTCCAAAAATTGAGGGAATCGCCCGGCGTGCGCTACGAATCAGTAGGCCGGGGGTTCGAGTCCCTTCCATCGCACCAAACAATGAAAATCCGAACCTTTTCTCGATAGGAGAAGGGTTCGGATTTTTTGTTTTCTTCGGAAAGCAGAATGAAGGCTCTATCCAGCTGAGCTACGATCGCACATACTGATGCTGTCAGTATAAAACGGTATAGCACAGCCGCGCTAAAAATGCAAACGGAAATGTTCGCCCTGTTTTTCCGTTCTTCCTTTTGCTATAATAAGGACAGATATCGGGACAAGGAGGGAGCCTTTTCATGGAACTATTCACCCCGCAGCAGATCAAAAATCTGAACGAGTTGGAACTGCTGGTCTACCAGTACATCATCGAGCATCCGAACACGGTGCCCTTCATGCGCATCCGGGAGTTGGCAGCGGAAGCGCACGTTTCCACCACCACAGTGCTGCACTTCTGCAAAAAGGTGGGCTGTGACGGTTATGCGCAATTCAAATGGAAGCTGAAGGAGCAGGCCGGTTCCGCGCAGGGATCCCGTCTGCCGGACACGCTGGGCGAGTTGCAGAACTTTCTGTGGAAAGTCGGCACGCCGGAATACGATGCAGCGCTGGACGAAGCCGCCGGTATGATCGCACGGGCAGAGCGGGTGTTTCTGGTGGGCATCGGCAATTCCGGCAGCATAGCCGAGTATGGTGCACGGTATCTGTCCAATCTGGGCAAATTCGCGCTGGGCGTGACCGACCCGTTCTATCCCATCACCGTCACGCCCAACACCACCATCGCAGCCGTCATTCTTTCGGTATCCGGCGAAACGAAGCAGGTGCTGCATCTGGCCCGGCAGCTGAAGGAGAAAAACGCCGGACTGATCGCCATTACCTGTTCCGACCAGAGTTCTGCGGCAAAGCTTTCCGACATCACCCTGCCGTACTACAGTTCCGTGCACCGCGTGACCACCGAAAGCTACGACCTGACCAGTCAGATGCCTGCACTTTACCTGCTGGAAGCACTGGCCCGCCGGGTGTACAACCGCCTGCTGGAGTGACCGCAGAAACGCTCCGTCAATTTGTACAGATGTTTGTATCCATGTGCAGAAAAAACAAGCTGTTTTTTCTGCACATTTTTGTTTTTTGGCGCATCAAATCAGCTGACAATGCGGTTTTTCCTCTGTATAATGAGGACACAAGGCAAACCCGTGATCTGATGAAAAGGAGAGAACATCATGGCAAACAAAATCCGCGATTACACAAAGCTTGCCGCCGACATCTGTGCCGCCGTCGGCAAGGACAATATCCTCAGCGCGACCCACTGTGCCACCCGCCTGCGTCTGGTGCTGAGGGAAACACCCTCGGACGAAGTGACCAAACAGATCTCCGAGATGCCCGCCGTCATCAAGGTGATGGAAAGCGGCGGCCAGTATCAGGTGGTCATCGGCACCCATGCCAAGGACGTGTACGAAGCACTGGCCCAGCTGCTGGATCTGGACAACAGCACCGCTGCCGCGCCGGAAGTCAAGCAGGGCCTCGGCAGCCGCATCATCGCCACCATGTCCGCCGTGTTCGCACCCTTTGTGTACATTCTGGCCGCAGCCGGTCTGGTGCAAGGCGCACTGATCATCATTACCCACTTCTTCCCCGCTTTTGCGGCCACCGGTACGTATTCCGTGCTCAGCTTCATCAGCTGGACGCCCTTCACCTTCCTGCCGGTCATGATCGCCGTCACTGCTTCCAAGCACTTCAAGTGTAACACCTTCATTGCCATGTGGTGCTGCATGGCGCTGGTCAACCCGGACTGGGCTTCCATCGCTGCCCGCATCGCAGACGGTGAGGTCATCAAGTTCCTGGCCTTCCCCATGAGCCAGACCACCTACACCTCCACCGTGCTGCCGCCGCTGTTCCTGGTGCTGGTGCTCAGCTGGCTGGAGCACTGGCTGGACGAGCATCTGCCCGACATCATCAAGGCGCTGGCTGTGCCCTTTATCTGCACCATTGTTATGGTTCCCCTGACTATTCTGGTCATCGGCCCGGTGTCCAATGTGCTGGCAAACGCCATTGCTGCTGCCTACAACTTCCTTGCCAACAACGTTCCCGCACTGGCCGCCATTCTGGTGGGCGGCATCTGGCAGGTGTTCGTCATCTTCGGCGTGCACTGGGGCGTCACTCCCATGTGCCTTGCCAACTTTGCCAACTACGGCTGCGATTCCTTTCAGGCATTCCAGACCTGCGCCGTCATCGCACAGGCTGCTGCCTGCTTCGGCGTGTTCCTCAAGACCAAAAAGGCCGACATCAAGAACGTTTCCCTGTCCGCTGGCCTGACCGGCATCTTCGGCATCACCGAGCCCGCCATCTACGGCGTGACCCTACGCCTGAAGAAGCCCTTCGTCTGCGGCTGCATCGGCGGTGCCATCGGTGCGCTGATCATCAGCTTCTTCAACACCAAGTACTATGTATACGCTGGTCTGCCCGGCCTGTTGACCACCGTCAACGCCATGAGCGACGCCAATCCCTCTTCCTTTACCGGCATGATGATCGGCGTGCTGGCCACCATTATCATCACCATTGTTCTGGTGCAGGTGGTGGGCTGCGACGAAAAAGAATCCCAGAAAAACTGATATACATTTGACCAAGGAGAAAGAATATGCTTCCTGAAAACTTTTTGTGGGGCGGTGCCGTTGCTGCCCATCAGCTGGAAGGCGGCTGGAACGCCGATGGCCGCGGCCCGTCCGTCAGCGACGTGATGACCGGCGGTGCCAACGGTGTGGCCCGCCGCATCACCGATGGCATTGTGCCCGGCGAATTTTACCCCAACCACGAGGGCATCGACTTCTACCACACCTACAAGGAAGATGTGAAGCTGTTTGCCGAACTGGGCTTCAAGTGTTTCCGCACCTCCATCTCGTGGAGCCGCATCTTCCCCCGCGGGGACGAGCAGCAGCCCAACGAGGCCGGTCTGCAGTTCTACGACGATCTGTTTGACGAACTGCTCAAGTACGGCATCCAGCCGGTGATCACCCTGAGCCATTTTGAGATGCCCTACGCCCTTGCCAAGGAGTACGGCGGCTGGTACAACCGCAAGTGCATCGACTTCTTCGTGCACTACGCCGTCACTGTGATGGAGCGCTACAAACACAAGGTCAGGTACTGGATGACCTTCAACGAGATCAACAACCAGAGCAACACCACCAACGACATCTTTGGCTGGACCAACTCCGGCGTGCGGTTCTCCCAGTTCGAGAACAAGAAGAAGGCCCTGTATCAGGTGGTACACCACGAACTGGTGGCCTCGGCCCTCGTGGTCAAAAAGGGCCATGCCATCAACCCGGACTTCCAGATCGGTTGCATGTGCTCCTTTGTGCCGTACTATCCCTACTCCTGCAACCCGGACGACGTGATGCTGGCGCTGGAATCCATGCACGAGCGCTACTACTTTGCGGATGTGCACTGCCGCGGTCACTACCCCGCCTACGCTAAGAAGGAATGGGAGCGCGAGGGCACTGCCCCGGTGATGGAGCCGGGCGACGAGGCCATTCTGGCCGAGGGTGCTGTGGACTATCTGGGCTTCAGCTACTACATGAGCAACGCGGTGCGTTCGGACGTGGCCGTGGAGAGCGACGGCATCAGCGGCGGCAATGCCCACACCGTGCCGAACCCCTACGTCAAGGCCAGCGACTGGGGCTGGCAGATCGACCCGGTGGGCCTGCGCTACGCACTGGCCACCCTGTACGAGCGGTACGAGAAGCCGCTGTTTATCGTGGAGAACGGCTTCGGCGCCATCGACAAACTCCAGCCCGACCACACCTGTGACGACAGCTACCGCATCGACTACCTGCGCGCCCACATCGAGGAGATGAAAAAGGCCGTGGAGTTGGACGGCGTGGACCTGCTGGGCTACACCCCGTGGGGCTGCATCGACGTGGTGTCCTTTACCACCGGCGAACTACGCAAGCGGTACGGCTTTATCTACGTGGACCGCAACGACGACGGCTCCGGCACCGGGAACCGCTATAAGAAAAAGAGTTTTGACTGGTACAAGCAGGTCATTGCCACCAACGGTGAGGACCTGGGCTGAGATATTTTCCGCAAAAAACACGACGCCCCGCCGGGTGCCGTGTTTTTTTTGCGCCATTTTGCCGTTTCCATCTTGCAAAAGTAGCGTAGTGCCTTATAAAAGAGGCTGTGCCCCGGTGTGCGCGGGCACGGTTTAGGGATATATAGGATAAAGGGAAAAAGAGTATGAGTTCTCAAACGAATACGCTGACGGAAGGCCCTCTGGCCAAGCAGATCTTTCTGGTCAGTCTGCCGCTGGCGCTTTCCAACCTGCTGCAGGTGCTGTTCAATATGTCGGACGTGGCGGTGGTGGGGCGCTTTGCCGGGTCTACGGCGCTGGGCGCTGTGGGCTCCACCAGCACGCTGGTGACCCTGTTCACCGGCTTTCTCATCGGCCTGAGCAACGGCATCAACGTGCTGGTGGCGCGTTTTTACGGTGCGCGTCACCCCAAGGACGTGGAAAAGACCGTCCACTCGGCGGCCATCATCAGCGCCGTTGCCGGTGTGGCGTTGCTGCTCATCGGCCTGCTGGGCTCCCCCGCCATGCTGCGGCTGCTGAACACCAAGGAGGATCTGCTGCCCGGCGCGATCTTGTATCTGCGGGTGTATTTTCTGGGTATGCCGGCGCTGGCGCTGTACAACTTCGGCAACGCGGTGTTCAGCTCCATCGGTGATACCAAAAAGCCGCTGATGTATCTGTCCATTGCCGGTGCACTGAACATTGCGCTGAACCTGTTCTTTGTCATCGTGTGCGATTTGAGCGTGGTGGGCGTGGCGCTGGCCAGCGCCATCAGCCAGTGCGTTTCCGCGTTTCTGATCCTGCGGGCGCTGACCCGGGTGCAGGACTGCTACGCGCTGGACCCGCACAAATTACAGCTGGACCCGGTACAGGCCAAGAGCATCCTTGCGCTGGGCGTGCCCGCCGGGCTGCAGAACGCTATTTTTGCCATTGCCAACCTGTTCATTCAGGCGGGCGTCAACTCCTTTGACTCTCTGATGGTCAAGGGCAACAGCGCCGCCGCCAACGCGGATGGGCTGATCTACGACTGCATGGCGGCCTTCTACATGGCCTGCGCCAGCTTTATGAGCCAGAACTACGGCGCGGGACGGCCTGACCGGGTGAAGAAGAGCTACTTCATCAGTCTGGGCTACTCCTTCGGCGTGGGGCTTGTGCTGGGCGCGGCGCTGTTCTTCTGCGGGCCGGCCTTCCTTGCGCTGTTCACCACCGAAGCGGCGGTCATTGACACCGGCATGAAGCGCGTAGCCGTGATGGCCTTTGCCTACTGCGTCTCCGCCTTTATGGACTGCACCATCGCCGCCTCCCGCGGGCTGGGCAAGACAGTGATTCCCACCGTCATCGTAGTGCTGGGCTCCTGCGTATTCCGGGTGATCTGGGTGTACACCATCTTTGCCCACTTCCACACCATCCCGGCGCTGTACCTGCTGTACCCGTGCAGCTGGACGCTGACCGCGCTGGCGGAGATCGCCTATTTCGCCAGCTGCTACAAGCGCGCAATGGCGATTTTCCGCAAGCCTGCGGCGGCGTAAGAGGAAATATGATATAAAAAGGGCTGCTGCACGGTTTGTGCAGCAGCCCTTTATTTATGCTTTTGTCAGGGGGGCAGAGCGCAGCTCAGATCTCCTTCTTCAGGGTCTCGCCCATGATGTAGCCGTAGGTCAGAGCGGCGTCGAAGCCCATGCCGTACTGCTTGGCGTCCTTCTCCTCGATGGAGCCGCAGACGTCGCCGGCAGCGTACAGGCCGGGGATGGCCTTCTTGTCCTCGGTCAGGACGTGGCAATCGGTGTCGATGGCCAGACCTGCGGTGGTCAGGTAGAAGGTGGGGTCAACGCGGATGGCCCACAGACCGTCGCGGGTCTCGATGTAGGGGCAGTTGCGGCGGCCGAACTCATCGGGCTCGCCGGCCAGAGCGGCGGCGTTGTTGGCCTCGATGGCGTCTGCCAGATTGGGCAGGTTCAGCTCCTCAGAGGCCTTCTCCACGCTGTCGTAGTGCACAGCCTCGCCCTTCTCGAACATAGCAACGTAACCGTTGAAGCCGTAGGACTCGCTGTCGCGCAGCTTGACGGCAGAGGACTCGTCGAACACATAGTAGAAGGTGTCGCCGTTGTCTTTATTCAGCTTTGCCTTGGCCATGGTGTAGTGGTTATCGGAGACGATGTTGCCGATGTTGTCGCCCTTGATGTTGACCATGATGCCGGGGGCAGACTGGTGGATGAAGGCCAGCTCGAACTTGCTCTTGTAGCTGGACAGGAAGGCGGGCAGAGCGCGGTTTTCGCACTCCACATAGCCGCCGGCGTCGATACCCATCTGGATGCCCTCGCCGGTCATGCTGGAGGCGCAGTTGAAGAAGAAGTCGGCGTAGTCGGGGCTGTACTTCTTCAGCATTTCGGGGTTCTTGGCAAAGCCGCCGGAGGCAAGGCAGACCGCCTTGCCGCGCAGGGTATAGCTTGCGCCGTTTTCGCCCTTGGCGTGGAAGCCCACAACACGGCCGCTCTCGTCCTTGATCAGGTCGGTGACGCTGGTGGAGTAGATGATCTTGCCCTTCTCGTACTTTTCCACGCGCTGTGCCATGAACATCATGGCGTAGCCTGCGCCGCCCTCGTAGCAGCCGGGTGCCAGATACGGGGTGGAAGCGCCGTACTGGGTAGCGCTTTCGTAGTTGCCCATGGTGTTGAAGCCGATGCCGATGCCTGCCATCCAGTCCACCAGATCACCGGCGACGGTGTACTGCTTGGTCATGTAGGGCATTTCACCGTTGAAGAACTCGGTGCGGTGGTACTTCTCCATGGTCTGCCAGAAGTTCATCATGCCCTCCAGCGTGCCCATGGCAGAGCTGCGGAAGCTGCCGTCCACATCGTAGTTGTACTGCAGCTTGGAGCCTGCGGTGGCAACGCCGCCGTAGGTCATGGACATGGAGCCGCCGGGGATATCGCGCTTCTCCACCAGAATGACGCTGTAGCCGGCCTCCAGCAGGCGGCAGGCGCAGGTCAGGCCGGAGGTGCCGGCACCCATGATGACGACATCAGCCTCTTCCTCGATGACCTCGTTGGAAGCAGCGATGGTGACCTCCTTGGAGAAGTCGTCCACGTTATAACCGGCCAGCTCGATGGCCTCCTTCACAGCTGCCTTGACAGCCATGGAGGTGATGGAGGAGCCGCGCAGGTTGGGCACGTTGACACTCTGGTGCTCGACGATGGCGGCGGGGATGCGGGAGCAGGCATAGTTGCCGATGCCGATGGTCTCCTCGTGAGACAGCACCTCACAGGCAGTGATCTTGCCGTCAAAGAAGGTGGTGGCAACGTGCACCCAGCTTTCGTGACCCATTGCCTTGGTGACGTACTTGCCGTCCACCGGGGAGGAGGGCTTGGTCACAGCGGAGGAGGCAGCAGAGGAAGCTGCGGAGGAAGCGGGAGCACCGGTGGTGCTGGAAGCGGAGTTGCCGCAGGCGGTCAGCAGACCGGCAGCAGCTGCGCCCATGGTGCCCACAGCGGCACCGCGCATAAAGTTGCGACGAGAGATCTTAGCCATAAGGTTCGCCTTTCTTTTTCTTTTCTCTTCTTTTTTGCGTTTTTCCTGTTCCTTCGTGTATTTTGAACATTGATACGATTATAGCAAAGTTTTGCCCCGGTGTGAAATACAAATTTGTGTCAGAATTTATCAAATCTCTTTATAAATCGTTTTCCCTTTACGGCCTGTGCGGAATCCTGTATAATAAAGATGACCAGCTTTTTACACAAGGAGGGGCGCCGTTCTATGACGATTTACCAATTGGAGTGCTTTATTGCCGTAGCAGAGGAGCTGAATTTCAGCGCCGCCGCCGAGCGGCTGTTCACCACCCAGCCCGCCATCACCTACCAGATCAATGCGCTGGAAAAGGAGACCGGGCTGCACCTGTTCGAGCGCACCACCCGCCGCACCAAGCTGACCGCTGCCGGGCAGTCCTTTTATCTGGACATGGTGCAGATGACCAGCTTTGGGCGGCAGGCGCTGAAGAAGGCGCAGGATATTCAGGACGCCGACCGCTCCCACCTGACCGTCGGGCTGCGGCAGCTGTTCGATTACAGCACCTTTTCCAGCATTCTGGCCCAGTTCCAGCACCAGTTTCCCAACGCCTGCGTGGACGTTGTGCCGCAGGACAACCGCCGCCCACTGGAACAGCTGCGCTCCGGGCAGCTGGATATCGGCTTCTTCTACGCCACCGAGCACTCCCGCGACCGGGACATCTCCTTTACGCCCCTGTTCGCCCTGGGCTACCATGTGCTGATGAACCCCAACTCTCCCCTTGCCGACCGGCGGGCGCTGCATCTGGCAGACCTGAAGGGGCAGAGCGTGGTGTCCTCCGGCGCGTTCGACAGCTTTCTGTCCGCCTGTCAGGGACCTTCGCTGGAGCAGCTGGCGCAGGTGGGGGTGGATTGCAGCAAGATCACCCCCAGCTTTGAGGGCGCGCTGATCATGATCCAGATGGGCACCGCCATGTCCATTGTGCCCTGCCTGTCCACGGCGGTGATCCCGGGCATCGTCAAGGTGCCGCTGCTGGATTTTCCCCCGGTGACGGTGGAGATCGCCGCTATGCGCCACGCACCCCGGCTGGAGGTGCAGTCCTTTATCGAGATCGCCAAGCAGAAATACGCCCATCACCCCGACCCGCTGCGGATGGAGGCACTGATCTAAAAATTATCCCCCGGGAAAATCTGCGGATCTTCCCGGGGGACTTTTTCAACTATTTTACTGATAATCGTGGTTGAGGAACAGGGCCTTGATGACCACCACCTCGTCGTATTCCTCCTGCTCCACCTCCACGTCCGCGTTCAAGGATTTCAGGCGTGCCTTGACTGCATCCAGTGCCTCGGGCACGGTGACGGCGCGGCCTTCTTCCACGGCGTCCATCATCTGCTTGAGCACGATGGGGTGGGCGTACCAGCTTGCCACCGGGAAAGCACCGTGGGGGTAGTGCTTGACATACTCTGCCATGGCAGCCTCGGCCTTTTCCGCACGCTTCATGATGGCGTTGTTGTTATTGTGGGCGGTGGGCAGCATATTGTAGCTGGAAAACAGGAAGATGGCGGCAAAGCCGAACAGCGCAAAGTACACGCCGTAGCTGCCGGTGTGGCTGAACACGGAGTACAGACCGTAGGCCGCAGCCGCAACGCCCAGCACAAAGATGGCCAGCGCCACATAGCGGTACACCGGCTTGCTTTGCAGCTGCGCACGCTTGCGGCGCTGGGCAGCGCTCAGCTCGGCGGAAAGCTCCGGCTTTGCGTCCAGATACTCCTTTGCCCGACGCAGCACGGTAAGGCTGTGCTGCGCGTCCTCGGAAAGCTCCGGCAGCTTGCGGGCGGCCTTTTCAGCGGCCTTTTTCTCCAGCGCCTGCTCACCGGCAGCGCTGAGCAGATGCAGCTGCGGCTGCTCCTTGGCAAGCACTTCCAGCAGGGCGTCCACGTCCCGCTCGTCCTTGAAGTTGCACTGCTTCTGCTTGCCGCCGTCGTACTCCACCACAAGATACGCCATGGAGGCAAACACGCCCTTGCCGGAAAAGCCGCCGGAGCTCATAGCCACCCGCTTGAACACCCGGGTGATGCTGCCGTAGGGCAGATAATAGCGGCGGTCGATGTAAAAGCTGTTCAGGTACAGCGCCTTTTTGCCTACGCCGCAGGGGCCGATCTTCCGGCAGGCTTTTTTGTCTGCCTCCAGCTCCTGCGGGTCAAGCTTTGCCATGCCCAGCTGTGCGGGTTTGAAAATCATGGGTAGTTCCCTTCTTTGCTTTAAATTCTACGCCCCTATTTTCCCACGGGACGGGGGCAATTGCAAGCCCTGATTTTTTCAAAAAACAGCGCCCGCCGCTGTACGGTCAGGCAGCGGCGGGCGCAAGTTACTTACGGAAATATGGAGCCGTCAGTTCCTTATGCCTTGGAAGTAGAGCTCTTCTTGGTAGCATGGAGGAACAGAGCCAGCATTGCGATGGCAAAGACGATGCCGATGGGGTAAGCAACGGCGGTGTTGTAAGCCACCAGCTTGCCGTCCGCATAGGTGTTGATCATCTTGCCCAGGCACTCGGGAGCCAGCACGAAGTAGGTGCAGGACACAGCGCTCATGAAGGTTGCAGGCACGGCGGTGATCCAGAAGTTCTTCTTCTCCTTGAACAGGTACATGGAAGCAGCCCACAGGACGATCATAGCCAGCGTCTGGTTGGTCCAGCTGAAGTAACGCCAGATGACGGTGTAGTCGATGAAGCCCAGTGCGTTGCCGATGCCAAGGAAGGCACCAACGCCCAGCACGGGGATGCAGAGCTTCAGGCGGTTTGCGTAGCTGTCCTGATCGATCTTGAGCCAGTCGGCCAGAGTCAGACGAGCGGAACGGAATGCAGTATCACCAGAGGTGATGGGGCAGATAACGACACCGATCATAGCCAGTGCCACGCCGACCTTACCCATGGTCTTGAGGCAGACGTCGTAGATAGCGGCAGACTGACCGGCAGCCAGAGCCTCGGCCAGACCGACCATCTTGCCATCGGTGATGGTGTACAGTGCGCAGCCGGCAGCAGCCCAGATCAGAGCGATGATGCCCTCGCTGACCATTGCACCGTAGAATACGAAGTGACCCTGCTTCTCACTCTTCATGCAGCGAGCCATCAAAGGCGACTGGGTGGAGTGGAAACCGGAGATAGCACCACAGGCAACGGTGATGAACATGAAGCTCCAGATAGGAGTGTTGGAGGGGTGCATATTGCTGAAGTTTGCCCAGATCTCGGGGATGGTGTAGGCGGGGTTGGTGAAGATACCAAAGACAACGCCCACAGCCATGATAATCAGGCAGATGCCGAACACAGGGTAAATCTTACCGATGATGGCATCAATGGAGATAAAGGTTGCGATGAAGTAGTACACCAGAATGATGATCAGCCAGAACAGAGTGGTGGTCAGCACGCCGGACATACCGCTGTTCTTGCACAGGGTAACGATCAGGCCTGCGGGGCCGACTGCGAACACGGTACCGACCATGATCAGCAGCACCACAGAGAACACACGCATGATGTTCTGCATCACGGGGCCCAGATAGCGGCCGGTGACCTCGGCGATGGAAGCGCCCTCATTGCGCTCGCTCATCATACCGGAGAAGTAGTCATGTACGCCGCCGGCAAAGATGGTGCCGAAGGTGATCCACAGGAACACCACGGGACCCCACAGAGCACCCTGCAGTGCACCAAAGATGGGGCCCAGACCTGCAATGTTCAGCAGCTGGACGAGGAACAGCTTCCACTGGGGCATCACAACGTAGTCAACGCCATCGTTGATGCGCACAGCAGGAGTTTCGCGGTCGTCCGGTCCGAACGTGTTGTCCACGATCTTACCATAGACAAAGTAGCCTACGATCAGAAGTGCCAGACACAGTAAGAAACTAATCATACCAGAAACCTCCTTTTGAATTTCAGCCGCCGACAGCTTATGCCATACTGCGGCTATGACCGATCTCTGGCTTCATGTTAACACCTTTTTCATAATTGTGTTAATATTTTTTAGGTATGGTTCCTATATCAAAAAGTATATGGCAGCTTATTTTATTTGTTTATTTAAACTTGCATTTTATGTCGATGGTTCGTTTTAATTCACTCTATTGTTTCTCAAAAATATTCTTCCGGAAACGGTCAAAAGCGTCCCCGCCAAACTTTGCGCCGCCTTTTTGTGCACTTTGCTTAATCATTTGCGATTTTCTCCCCAAAACGTGGAATTTGAGACGAAAAGAAGGGAAATCCGCCCCCTCTCGTGAAAATGCAATGTCGGGCAGCTCGCAGGCTGCCCGACATTGCTCTAATTAATTATAAATAATTCTTCCGCTGCAACAACGACGACCGCCGCCAGCGGCGGAAACAGGGAGGAGTTGTTGGGGCAGCGGCCAGCAAGACGCGCGTGCCACCCAAGGCACGATGCGGATGCTGGGTGCCGCAACCCGGAAGACGCGGCGCGCATTTCAAATCTTCTTCCACCCGCTGTCCTTGATGGTGGCATCCGCCTGCTTGTGCAGCAACTGCACAAACAACTGCTCCTCCGGCTGCAAAGGCTCCCGCTCCGAGTACACCAGCACGTCCCGCATCTGCTGCTTCTGCGCCGGGCAGTTATGCAACGCCAGATGGTACTGCTCCAGCGCGCGCTGCGGCATAGGGGACGACCACATATAGGCCGTGGGCAGATTCTGCAGAATGGAGAACTGGCTGCACCGCTCATACACATGGATGCGGCGGTTGGGGTTCACCTCCCAGCGGGAAACAGTGCTCTCCTCCCCGGGCAGATGGGTGTCGCCGTGCAGCACCTCGATGTAATCGTTCAGTTCGTCCAGCTCGCGCACCTGCCGCCGCGCCAGCGGGCTGTCCTGACTGGTGAGCAGCAGGTAGGAAAACTCCATGATAGGCTCCTGCCGCAGACCGTGGCGCTGGCAGTAGCGCAGATAGTAGTCCTCGTCCTCGGCGGCATAGCGCAGCAGTGCTATGTGGTAGCCCTGCCGCAGCACAAAATCCAAAGCTTCAATGGCACCGCTCTCCCGGATATGCACCCGCAGCTGCTCGCTGCGGGCTGCCTGCTGCAAAAAATCCACCGCCGCATAGGAGGCGTAGGTGGCATGGGTCAGCACCACCCGCAGCTCGGCGCAGCTGCGCTGCTGGTGCGCCTCCTGCTTCAGCTCGTCCACCTGCTGCAGCACCCGCTGCGCCTGCCGGATGAACCGCTTGCCCTGCTCGGTGGGGATCATACCCGTGGAGGAGCGCTCGAAGATGCGCAACCCGTATTCCTCTTCCAGATTCTTCAGCGCCTTGCTGACGTTGGGCTGCGCCGCGTACAGCTGCTTTGCCGCCGCCGACACCGACCCCCATTTCATGATGGCTACCAGATACCGCAGTTCCGTAATATTCATGAACCCCTCCGCGTGGTTTGCAGTCGTAACTGTATTGTAACAATTTCTCCGCGTCGCTGTCAAGCGGGGGAGAATAAACCCTCTCAGTCCGCTCCCCCTTGCACCAAAGCCCCCGGGTGCTATATAATAAGGAAAAACACAAAGGAGGGGCTGTACCATGCCGGAATACCGCGTGCTGCGCATTGACGAGCAGCTGTACGGCTGCGAGGAGCTGCCCGCCGGGCAGCCGGTGCTGTGCGATGTGACCCTGACCGATGCCGCCGGGGCTGCCCGCATTCTGCCCTACCCGGACAGGGAGCTGACATGTCTTGGCATCGACGAGGGAGACACCGTCTGTCTGCTGCCGGACGGCACCCTGCACAAGCTGTAAGGAGTAATTTTATGCATAATATCTATTTCACCCGCCACGGCGAGACGGTATGGAACGTGGAAAATAAGATCTGCGGCATGACCGACAGTCCGCTGACCGCCCGCGGGCAGGAGCAGGCGCGGCAGCTGGGCGCGCTTGTCCGGGACAGCGGCCTGCACATCGACGAAATTCTGTACTCTCCCCTTTCCCGCGCCGCCGACACCGCAAAAGCCATTGCCGCCGCTACCGGTCTGCCCGCCCGCTGCGAACCCCGCCTGCGGGAGCAGTGCTTTGGCAAATACGAGGGCACGCCCCGGGACGGCGCGGAGTTCCGCATCTCCAAGACCCACTTTGCCGACCGCTATGACGGCGGCGAAAGCATGATGCAGCTGGCACAGCGCATCTACAACCTGCTGGACGAATTGAAGGCAGACACCGGCAAGACCTACCTGCTGGTAGCGCACAACGGCATTGCCCGGGTGGTGCACTCCTATTTTTACGATATGACCAACGAGGAGTACGCCGCTGCGGGCATCAAAAACTGCCAGCTGGTGGAATATACCTTTGAATAACCAAAAAAGCCGCCGGGGTCCCGGCGGCTTTCTTGTTATGGTGCGTCAACCATGACGGTAATGGAATTTCTGGTCTTTTGTCACAAACATATACACGCTCACCGCCAGCGCGGCCAGCTCGGCGGCGGTGACAGCCAGCCACACGCCGTCAATGCCCCACAGGGCGGGCAGCAGGAGCAGCGCGGCAAGCTGGAACACCAGCGTGCGCAGAAAGGAGATGAGGGCGCTGGTCACGCCATCGCCCAGCGCCGTGAAGAAGGAGGACGCATACACGTTGAAGCCCATGATGAGGAAGCTCAGCGCATACAGCCGGAAGGCGCGGCTGGTCAGCGCCAGCAGCTGGGCGTCGTAGCCCACAAAGATGCGTGCCACATAGGGAATGATGACCATAGACGCCGCCGTCATGGTCACAGCCACCACGGCGATGAGGCGCAGGCTCTTCTGATAAAGGTTATGCACCTCGGCGTGGTTGCGCGCGCCGTAATGGAAGCTGACGATGGGTGCGCTGCCCACCGCATAGCCCACGAACACCGCCACAAACAGGAAGGCAGCGTACATGATGACGCCGTAAGCCGCCACGCCGTTTTCTCCGGCAAGCCGCAGCAGCTGGAAGTTATACAGGATATTGACCAGCGACATGGAAAGGTTGGTCATCAGCTCAGAAGAACCGTTGATACAGGCATCCCACAGCACGCGGCCGTAAAACTGTGTTCTGCACAGGTGCAGGCGGCTGGTATTGCCGTGGTCGATAAAGTAGAACACCGGAAGCACGCCGCCCACCAATTGGCTGATAAGGGTGGCAACGGCAGCGCCCTCCACGCCCCAGTGCAGCATACCCACCATCACCACGTCCAGCACCATGTTGGTGCAGCCTGCACCTACGGTGAACCAGAAGCCCAGAAGCGGCTTTTCGGCGGTGACGAAAAAGCTTTGGAACATATTTTGCAGCGCAAAGGGCGGCAGCGCCAGCATCAGGATGCGCCCGTAGCGCACGGCGTAGTCCAGCAGCTCTCCCTTTGCGCCCAGCAGCATGGCGACCGGCCGCAGGAACACAAAGCCCAGCACGGCCAGCACGCTGACCGAAACAAGCGCCGCCAGCAGAAACATAGTAAAATAGCGGTCGGCTTTTTTCTGGTCACCCTCGCCCAGCGTGATACCAACGATGGCGCTGCCGCCGGTGCCCAGCATAAAGCCGACAGTGCCCAGCAGCTGCGGCAGCGGCATGATGAGGTTGACCGCCGCAAAGGCCGTTTTGCCCACAAAGTTGGAAACGCACAGGCCGTCCACGATGCCGTAGACGGAGGTGAACAGCATGGTGCCGATGCAGGGCAGCACGAACCGCAGCAGGCGGGAATAGGTAAAATGATCGGACAATTGGATGGTTTTCTTTGGCATAGCTCCTCCTTTTTGAACTTCACATATGCAAAAAGGCCGGATAAGAACCACCGCTCCGGTGCATTCCCTCTTCTGCTGCGGCACTACGGTGCCCACAGCCTCCGGGAAGCGCGAACGATGACATCTTATCCGGCCCTTCAATTACGTTGAAACAGCCCTCCGATGAGCGAAAAACAGTATAGCAAAGTTTATTTTTTATGTCAAGCCCCGTTTTGCATCATTCCGCTGCAAGGCGGACAAAGGGCGCGATGGCGTTGGCGTCGCCGTGGCGGACGATGGAGTAGGTAATGTCGCAGTAGGGCTGGATGGCGGTGCTCTTTTCCACGGTGGAGATGAGCAGCACCTGCAATTGCAGGCGGCGGAACAGTTCCATCATGGGGCGGATGCGGTCGCTGGTCATCTTGCTGAAGGCCTCGTCCAGCAGCACCAGACGGATGCTGTTCTCGCTCTTCTGGTAGATTTGCAAAAGGCTGGCGCAGATGGCCACATAGAAGGGTGCCTGATTCTCGCCGCCGGAGGAATCGCGGCTGACGCGGGACAGATACGCCTGCTGCCCGGTGACCTGATTGGTCACCTTGATATCGTAGTCCAGATAGGTGCGGTAGTCCACATAGTCCGAAAGGGTGGCACCGGCGGCGGTGCGTCCCTCCTGCCGGGCGCGGGTGTTCTCGTCCACGTCCGCCATGATCTTTTCCATCAGTTCGTCCACCTGACGCTCGTAGGCGGGGTCGGCGGTGGCGGCAAGGTTGTCCAGAGAGTCGCCTTCGGTCATCTGCTGGTTGCCCTTGTCCACGATGACCTGATAGAACGCCGCCAGCTGCGGGTCGCGGCTGGGCTCCAGCTCAAAGCGGTAGACTTCCTCGCCGTAGGTCAGCTGCTCCATGACCTTGTTCAGCTCCCGGAACTGCCGCCGGGCGTTGAAGATATCGTCCTTCATGCGGAACAGGATATCCTTGCGGAAGCGGTCCTTGCAGTCCCGCTGCGCCTGCTCCAAACGGGCGGCGTAGCGCTCCAAGTCGATGCGCACAAGGCTCTCATGCTGGGCGCGGTACTGTTCCAGCCCGGCAAGACCCAGAGGATAATCGCAGACATAGCGCCGGTTGTATTCCCGCTGCGCCGGTTCAAGGGTGCTGTTCAGGTAGACAGTCAGCGCATCGTCCAGCTTGGCCTGTGCCTTTTCGGCAGCCTGCGCGGCGGCGCGGGGGGATTTATCCGGCCCGGTCAGCGCTTGCTGACGGCTGCGGGAGAGCGGCTCCACCAGCGGGTGGGCGGCAAAAAAGCTCTCGGCGGCCTGTGCGCTCTTTTCGGCGGTGTCCACCGCCTTTTGCTGCTCCGCCTCACAGGAGGAGATCTGTTTTTCGCACACGCGCAGATCGCCGCCGGTCTGCTCCACGGCAGTGCGGGCGGCTTCCCATGCGGCCTCGCGCACCTCTTCCTCCTTATACAGCTGCTGCAAAAGCGGGTTCTCGCGGCACTCGGCCAGCTTTGCGGCCTGCTTGTCCACCGCCGCGCGGGCGGCGGTCAGGGCGGCGCGGGCGTCCCACAGGGCGGCAAGCTCTTCCAGCGTGGTGCCGCGCAAAAGGATCTGGTACTGGCTGTATGCGGCTTTCAGGTTCTGCTCCGCCTGTGCGGCGGCGCGCACCTCTTCAGCAAGGGCGTTCATCTCCCCTGCCAGTGCCCCGGCGCGGGCGCGGCGGGCTTCCAGACCGATATAGCGCTGCGGGGTGCGCAGACGCTCCAACCGGAAGGGATGGTGGCGCAGAAGGTCCCGGGTGGCGCTGTCGGGATAGTTTTCCAGCGTGTCGGGGGTGTCGCAGCAGACGATGCGGCGCAGGATGGTGTCGGCGTACTGCGCGGCCAGCGGGTTTTCGCTGGTGACCTGTGCCGCCAGACTGTCGGCGGGGGCGGTGTCGGCGCGGCGGTTGGCCTTGCGCAGACCCGGGGTGTCCAGCAGACTGATGGGGCCGACTTTCTCTTTCAGCGCCACAAAGGCGCTCTTTGCGGCGGCGTAGTGGGCGGGCGGCACAAGGATATCGAACCGGCGGTCGCCCAGACAGGCTTCCACGCAGTCCTGCCAGCTCTCATCCTCCACGTTCAGCAGCTCACAGAAGATGCGGGCATCCGGCTCCATGCCCCGGCTCTTCAGTTCGGCGTTCACGGCGTCCCGCACCCGGGTGGCAGCGTCGCCGTGGGGGTACACCCACTTGCCGCCGGACACGGCATCCAGTTCGGCGCGTTTCTCGGTCTGCTGCCGCTGCAGGGCGGCGGTGTGCTGCCGTGCGGCAAAATAGGCTTCTTCCAGCGGCTTTTCCTGTGCGGTCAGCCAGTCGGTCAGGGCGGGCAGGGTGTCGGGGGTCAGGTCGGCCAGCTTCTGCCCGGCGGCAAAGCCGCTGCGGCGCAGCACTGCCAGCAGGTTGCCGGTCTTTTCGGCGGCTTTTTCGGCGGTGTCGGCGCGGCGGGCGGCGGCATCCAGTGCGGTCTGCCGGTGCGCCAGCTCCTCGCTGAGGGCGTCCAGTGCGCGGCCTTCGCCGCTGGCACCGGCGGCGCTGTGGGCGGTCAGGTAGGCGCGTCGGGCTTCGGCTTCGGCGGTCTTGGCTTCGGCGTAGCGGGTGCGCAGCGTCTCCTGCTGGCGGCGTCCGGCGTCTACCCGCTCCTGCCAGACGGCCTTTTCCCCGGCATCGGCAGCAGCCCGCGCCAGCAGGGCGGCACCCCGGTTCACAAGAGCTTCGGTCTGTTTTTCGGTGGCTTCACGGCCGAAACGGACGATCTCGTCCAGCGCATCGGCGCGGGTCTGGGCTTCGGCCAGCACGGCGTGCAGGTTTTCCAGCTCCAAGCGGTCACCCTGCAAGGCTTCCAAGTCCAGTTCCGGCTGCGGGAGGATGTACTGGTACAGAAACTCCCGGAAGTTCGGGATCTCGTCCATGCTGGTGCCCATCTGGAACACCTCGTTGAACTTTTTGCCCAGCGGACTGGCTGCGCGTCCGATGCCCAGTGCGCGGCAGATGCGGTCCCGCGCCTCGCTGGGGCTGCGGGTGTAGGAAAGCCGCCCCTCGGCGGGCTTGAAGTCCTCCTTGGCGCTGGGCGCACCGGTGCGCGGGTCGATGAAGGGCAGCTGCTCCAGCGTGATGCCGTCCTCCGAGATATACCATGTCTGGTCGCCGGGGTGCAGCTCCTGCATGGGTCCTTCGGACTCCACCCGCACCGCGATGACAAAGCTGGTGTGCTTGACGCTGTCCCAGAACTCTGCCCCGATATACGCCACGGTATGCCCCGGGCGGCGGTAGGCGTTTTCGCCGCGCTGCTTGGCGTGGACAGAGCCCTGCAGGGTGCGTCCGCTTTTTTTATTACCCAGCGCATTGAAGTTGCGGTTGGTGGTCAGGCAGTAGCGAATGGCGTCCAGAATGGTGGTCTTGCCCACGGCGTTCACGCCGATCATATAGGTCAGGCGGGCGCAGTCGAAGGTGGTATTTTCAAAGTTGTGCCAGTTGATCAGTTTCAGGCGCTTGAGTTCGATCATGCTTCACCCTCCCCTGCTTCCATGTCTGCGCCCTCCGGGCGCTCGTACAGGCCAAGCTCGGTGCGGGTGCGGGCGCTCTCGGCGGCGGCATCCGCAAGGTCGGCGTCCGGCAGCGCCAGCAGCACCGTGGGGAACACCTCGATGCGGCTGTCCAGCCCGGACAGCCGTCCCACCGGACGCGCCAGATTGTACCGGCGCAGGGTGCGCATGAGCTTTTCCAGCGTTTGCTGATCCAGCTTGCGGGGCAGGTTCATCTTTTGCAATTCGGCCTGTACCTCTTCCACCGTGACCAGCACCTCGTCCGCGCTGGCGGCAAGGCTTTCCCGCTTTTGCAGGTACAAAAGCCGCAGCACCAGCAGCAGGATGCTTTCGTATTTGAGCAGCCGTGCCTGACTGCCCTCGTGCTCGTTGACCAGCGCCGCCGCCTGCATGGGCGCGGGGTACAAAAGCACCGCGTAGCCCAAGGGCTTGAACACCGCGCGCACCTCGTTGAGGTGATCCTGAATATATAGATATTTTGCCCGCTGTTCCTCTACGCAGCCCAGCACAAAGCAGTGGTTGAGCAGATAGTTTGCGGTCTCTTCCAGCAGATCAATGGTTGCCATCCGTGTTTACCTCCTTGCGGCGGGTCAGGACAAAATCCTGAAACCGGAAGCCGCCGCGCTCCACCCAGTTTCCGGTCAGGGTGATATCATACTCCCGGTGCGGCGACTGGGAATAGGTGTGCAGGCCGATGATGCCTGTAAAATCGTTCGGGTATTCCTCCACAAGGGTGGAAGCGTTCACCTGCCCGCGGGCAGCCAGTGCCTGCCGCGCCAGCAGCGCCACGTTTTCCTCGGTGACGGCAAGGCGGGCGTAGTCCAGCAGCAGCTGCTGCTCCTGCCGCAGCTGGGCGGGGTCCAGGGGTTCGGTGCGCACCGGGGCAAGAGGTGCTTCGGTGCGGGGCGCGGCGGGGGGATACAGCGGCTTTACGCCGAACACTGCCGCCGGGTACAGGTGCAGCCGCGCCGCCACCGGGCCATCGTCCGGCTCAAACAGCTGCTCCGGGCTGCGGATGTCCTCCGCATAGCGGCGCAGCAGGGCGGTGACGCTGCCCTGCGCCGAGCGGTCGCTCAGCAGCAAAAATTGTGCCCGCTGCACCGCACGCTTGCGGTAGCGGATGTGGCTGGCGTCGATCTCCTTCATCAGGGTGCTCATCTCTTCCAGCGCATCCCGCTGCTGCTGGATAAGGGCACGCACCCGGGGCGCCGCCTCGCCGGGAGCGCAGCGCTCCACCCGGGCGTAGTCCAGCGCTAAGCGCGGCAGCTGGTTCTGCTCGCAGTCGTCCAGTTCTTCTTCCAGATAGGCGCGGTAATTGAACAGGTTATCGCTTGTTTTAAAGCGATGGTACGCCGCCGCCACCACCTTTTCCTCGTACTGGTCGAACAGTTCCAGCACCTCCTGCGGGGTGCGGTTATGGGTCAGGCGGTCGATATAATGCCCGATGGAAGCGTTGAGGGCGCGCAGGGACTTGTTCAGGGTCTCAAGGTCTGCCGCCACCTCCCGCAGCACGTTCTCGTAGGGGCTTTTTTCCTGCCCGATGCTGCCCAGCAGCTGCCACGCCTTGTACAGCTTGCCGGTATAGGTGACCACCCGGGGGTTCAATATCTCTTCCAGCGCGTCCAGCAGCGGGGTGACCTCCGGCATAAAGGCAAGGGTGGGCTCGCTCTCATAACTGCCGGGCTGCTCCTCCAGCCAGCCGGTGCGGCGCAGACGCAGCAAAAAGCCCACCGCCAGCGTGTGGGGGTCGCGGGTGGGCTGCTCGTCCTCGTCGCCCGCGCCATCGGCGTCCAGTGCCAGCGGCTTTGCCAGCGCGGCAAAATAATCCTCGGCACGGGAGACGGCCTCGGCGCGGGAAATGCTGTAATCTGCCGTATGGCGGCACTCCTCCCAGAGCAGCAGCAAAAGCTCTGCATAAAACGCCCGGTTGGGCCCCGCCAGCGGGCGGAACAGCCGTGGGCTGACCAGTTCAAACAGCTGCATGGAAACGTCCTTTCTGTGTGAGTTCGATACCCTTTTATTGTACCACAGCGGGCGGGGTTTGTCACAAAAAGGCGAAAAAAAGCCCGCCGGGAGGGAACCCCTTCCGTCATCGCCTGCGGCGATGCCACCTTCCCCAAGGGGACGGCTTTAGTCGCCGCCGCAAAGTTTCCCGCCACCACGAAAGGCGCCCCCTTGGGGGAGCTGCCGAACGAAGTGAGGCTGAGGGGGTATTTTGCACGCAAAAAAGCCCCGGGGAGCGGGGTGCTCCTCGGGGCGGGGTGATTCAATTACTGTGCAGCTTTCATTCCAAAGCCGATGGCAACATAGGTCTTGCCGCCGATGGTCTTTGCGCCGACGCCCAGCGCAGTAAGCTCGACTTCCTTATTTTGAGAAGCTGCTGCGGCCTTAACAACATCCCAAGTGGCTTTCAGAACGTCAAGGTTCATTTTATCCGGCGTAATAGTCTCTGCCTTGTCCGCTTCATAGTAGAACTTCACATACTTTTCGTTGGTGGACTGCGCCGTGTCGAAGCAGACCATAACCTCATTCACGGTATTTGCACTCAGCTTTTCTGCTTTCCAAAGTGTATCCTTATTCAGAGTCTCTGTACCGCTTACCTCCTGAAAGTAATCGACAGCCAGCTTCTTGATGGCGTCATCGTTATCGAAATTCACACCAAAAGTCTCATTCAGTTTTGCCATATAGGCCTGCTCAACCTTAGTCTCAAACTCTGAGCTGCCGGGGGTGCCGGGCGTACCGCCGCAAGCGGTGAGCATTGCCAGTGCCATGATACCGGCCAGAAGAACAGCCACAAGACGTTTCATCTTTTTCATGTTAGATTCCTCCAAATAAAAAATTTACAGACTTTATCCGCGCCCCAAAAGCCCGGATGATCTATGTTCATTTTACAACATCTCCCTCCCCCGGTCAATGTACAGACTGCCTAGATTTTCCAGTTGTTTTTGAGCAGATACGCCAGCCTGTTGGATACAAAAAAAGCCCCGGAGGGCGGGTGCTCTCCGGGGAAGAAAGGACTGATGATTCTTTACTTATTTGCCCTTGTAGGCGATGTTCTTGACCTGAATTGCAATTGCAGCATAGCTGCCCTTATCAGTGGTTTTGACAACGACAGCAACCTTTGCCCAATTGCCTTCAAGTTTCACGCTGTTGTTGGTATCTTTGATCTCTCCAATTTTTTCAGTGATCTTATTAACCAGATTTGCTACAAGACCAGCAGTCTTGTAGTCTGCATACACAGTAAATGTTGCGTACTCCTTATCAGGACCAACATCGGTGTCAACATCAAGCACAAAGGTTCCCGTAAGGCTGGAATCAATCTTTGCATTAAGGTTGGTCTGAGTGGTTTTATAGAGCTCACTACTCTTGTCATTCCTGACTCTGCCATCTGCATCACACAGACCTACAGCATTCGGATTTTTGCCGAGTTGCTGCCTGATATTATCTTCCAGCGGAGTTTCCGAGGCTGCGCCGCCACAGGCGGTGAGCATCACCATAGCCATCACACCTGCCAGCAGCAGGGCCACGAATTTTTTCAGGTTCTTCATAGGGGTATCCCTCCAATCAGCGTTTTTTGTGGATATGTTTCTTTTTTCTCGAAAGGCTTTCGCAACCATCGTTGCCTTTCTGCCCTGATTATATCCGACACCTGACGGTTTTGTCAATCGGGAATATCGCTAAACTTCCCGAAACAGTTTCGTGAAAATGATGAAAATAAGCGGGTTTTGTTGCAGTTCTGGTATGTTCTGGAATCAATTCTGTCGACAGTCTACGGAATCTCCGTTTCCCTGTCCCGGCGGCGCGGTTTTGCCGGGTGCGGGAGCACTTAAATTTGGATATATGTTGTGTTGATGCAAACTCCCTCAGACGCGGCTTGCGCCGCGCCAGTTCCCTCGGGGAGAGAGCCCCATTATTTTGCCTTTTTACACATTTTCACCACGTTTTAGTGGTAAAATCATGTCCAGATTGAAACGAACTTGGAGGAAATACCCATGCAACACTGTCCCGCCCGCGCGGCACAGCGGCTGGCGGCGGCAGTTCTGGCGCTGGTTTTGCTGCTGTGCGCCTTTTTGCCCCGTGCCCACGCCGCTGAACTGAAAGAGAAAAACGGCATCCGGCTGCTCAGCTTCGACACCAGCCACATTCTTTCCATCGGCAACCAGACCTCCGGCAAGTGCAGCCTGTACGCGCTGCGCTATGCCCGCACCATTCTGGACGGCAAGGTGTGCTCCGGCAGCGGGATGTGGTCGAACGGGGCGGTGTGGTCCGCAGCGGGCTACACCGGGTACTCCGGCACCCGCGCCGAGTGCCTGAAAAAGCTGTACAGCGAGCTTTCCGCCGGGCATCCGGTGATCGTGCACCTGAAAAACACCACGGTCAGCGGGGTAAAGCGCCACACGAACCGCACCTCTACTTATGAATACCACCTAACTTCCTCCGGCTGGAGCGAGGTGAACTACCCCCACATTGCCACCAGCAGCACCTATGGGCACTGGGTGTGCGTGGCGGGCATCTCCCCCACCGCCGACCCGGAAAACCTGACCGAGAGCGACTTCTACGCCCTCGACCCCGCCCGGGTAACGGCAAATGGACGGCTTGCCGTCACCCGTCTGCTGGACGGTACCCTGTGGGTGGAAAACTCCCCCCTCAAGGTGCTGGGGTGAAAATATAATATGATAAAACAGAACGCCTGACACCGCGGTGTCAGGCGCTCTGTTTCTATTCAGTTCCTTAATATCCCTTCACCGAGAAGCCGCGCTCCCACGGGTCGGGCGGGATGTCCTTCTGGCGGATGCCGGTGATCTGGATATAGTCGCTTTTCTGGATCATGGCGAACAGGGAGATGAATTTATCCGGGTCGCCCTGCACTTCCAGCGTTACGCTGCCGTCATCCTCGTTCTGCACCCAGCCGGTCAGGTCAAGGGTCTGCGCGGCGTACCGCGCCCGGTAGCGGAAACCCACCCCCTGCACCTGTCCGGTGATGGTGTAGCGCCGCCGCTCCGTGCCTTCCGGCAGCGCGGGCGGGGTGCGATCTTTTTTGGAAAGAAAATCAAACACGGCAGTGTCCCTTTACAGCTCCTGATAAGCGGTCATCAGGGCGGGAATGAACTGCTTTTTGCGGCTCACCACGCCCGGCAGCGTCCAGCTGGCATCGGCGGCGGGCTGGGTGTCGAAGCCATCCGTCAGCACCTCGGCGGCGTAGCGCCCGTTGCAGATGACCACGCTCTCCTCCTTGGGCACGTCGGTCAGCAGCATATAGATGTCCTCCACGTTCTGCTTGTTGCGTGCTTCCTCGAGATAGGGCTTCAGCAGCGCCTCGGCGGCGGTCAGGTTCTTGCGGGTCATATAGCTGCCCTGCGCCACGCCAAAGCGGATATCACCGCACATGAACACCTTGAAGTCCTGCAAGAACACTTCCTCGGCGGTCTTGCCGTCCAGCTTTTCGCCGGCTTCAAACATTTCGTTGGCAAACTCGTTGATGTCCACCCCGGCGATCTTTGCCAGACGGTTGGCGGCGTTCACGTCGATGGGGGTGCAGGTGGGGCTGCGGAACACCAGCGTATCCGAAAGGATGGCAGCCAGCAGCAGACCGGCGGTCTTTTGCGGGATGGTCACGCCGTTTTCATCGTACATCTGGGTGACGATGGTGGCGGTGCAGCCCACCGGCTGGTTGCGGAAGTACACCGGGCCGCTGGTCTCCAGACTGCCGATGCGGTGGTGGTCGATAATTTCCAAAATTTCGGCCTGATCGAAGCCCTCCACCGCCTGTGTGGCCTCGTTGTGGTCCACCAGAATGATGCGGCGCTTGCGCAGGTTGATGATATTGCGGCGGCTGATCATACCGCAGTACTTGCCGTCTGCATCCAGAATGGGGAAATACCGGTGACGCACCTTTGCCATCACGCGGGTGACGTCTGCCACCGGGGTGACGAGGGTGAATTTCATGATATCGTCCCGGGTCATGTAATAGGAGATGGGCGCACACTGGCTGATGAGCTTTGCCGCCGCATAGGTATCGCAGGGGGCGCTCATGATGGCTACGCCGGTCTCGGCGGCAATGTGCTGGATGGTGCGGCCCACCTTTGCGCCGTTGCAGATGATGATGAGAGAAGCTTCCTTCTCGATGGCGCAGAGCTGGCTTTCGTAGCGGTTGGTCAGGATGACGATATCGCCCTTTTCCATGCTGCTTTCCAGCATTTCCGGAGTGGCGGTGCCAATGCGGATGTGACCGGTGGTGCACTCCGCGTCCTCACTGCCCACCACCATGGTGGCGCCCAGCGTTTCCAGAATATTGCGGTAACTGGTGCGGCTCTTGGCAAGGATGCCGGTGTCGAACAGGTCCATGTTAGCGGTGGCGATATCCTTCACCGTGATGACGCCCTGCAATTCGTCATCCTCGCTGGTCACGGGGAGGGTGTCGATCTTCTGGTCGCGCATGATCTCCCACGCCTTGCGCAGGCTGGTGGAGCCGGGGATGCCGGGCACCTGCCGGTAATCCACATCCCGAATTTTAGGGTTGACATCGGTGCACATCCGGGGCGGCGTGACCCCGAACTTTTTCAGCACAAATTCCGTTTCCTGATTCATTTTGCCCGCACGCCGGGCCTCGCAGACCAGATCGCTGGTCTTGTTTTTCAGCTCTGCATAGGCAATGGCAGAGCAGATGGAGTCGGTGTCCGGGTTGCGATGCCCGATGACAACGACCTTGTGCGCAGTTTGCTGCATACTGTACCCCCTTATGGGTCCTCAACTTCTTATCATATCATTTACCAAAACAGCGCCCCTCTCCTGCACAGCGGGGCGGGCTGCAACCTTATTTTAACACAACTGTGCCCATGGGTAAAGGGCACTGCACACGGCAGACTGTTGCTTTTTGGCACTTTCTTGTATACAACCTCTTGCATTTCGACAGCTTCCGCTGTATGATAGAGGCATTCGAGCTTTTTTGTCATTTGCAACGGAGGACAGTATGAAATCGTCCAAATTCACATCCACTCCCCTGTTTCCACGGCAGGCGCTGGTGGCGCTGCTGCTGCCGCTGATCGCGGAGCAGGCGTTAAGCGTGACCATTGGTCTGGCAGATACCTTAATGGTATCCTCGGTGGGCGAAGCCGCCGTGTCCGGCGTGAGCCTTGTGGACAGCTTCAACACCCTGATGATCCAGATCATGAGTGCACTGGCCACCGGCGGCGCGGTGGTCACCAGCCAGTACATCGGCCATCAGGAGCCGAAAAACGCCAAGGCGGCGGCTGCACAGATATTGTTCGTGCTGTCCAGCTTCAGTGTGCTGGTGGCGGCGGTGGTCATCGGCGGACGGCACGCCATCCTGCGGGGCATCTTCGGCTCCATTGACGCGGACGTGATGCACTACGCCGAGACCTATTTTCTGCTTTCGGCGCTGAGCTACCCCTTCATTGGCCTGTACAACGCCGGTGCGGCGCTGTTCCGGGCGCAGGGCAACAGCAAGATCAGCATGCTGTCCAGTCTGGTGATGAACGTGGTAAACATCGGCGGCAATGCGGTGCTGATCTACGGCTTCGGCATGGGGGTCATGGGCGCGGCGCTGGCAAGCCTTGTGTCCCGCGCCATTGCCTGCGCGGCGGTGCTGTATCTGCTGCAAAAGCCGGGCTGCGCCCTGCGGGTGGACAGCCTGCGGGCGATGGCTCCGAACGGCGGGCTGATCCGGCGTATCCTGCGGGTGGGCATCCCCGCCGGTATCGAGAACGGCATGTTCCAGATCGGCAAGCTGTCGGTCTCCAGCCTGACCTCCACCCTTGGCACGGCAGCCATTGCCGCCAACGCGGTGGCCAATACCACCACCACTTTCCTGAACATCCCCGCCAACGCCGTGGGCATGGCTGCCCTGACCGTGGTGGGCCAATGTCTGGGCGCGGGCGAAAAGGAGCAGGCGGTGTACTACTCCCGCCGCCTGATGCTGACCGCCTACTGCGGCGCGTGGGTGATGAACCTGTCGGCCTTCTTCTTTGCCAACCGGTTCGCGGTGTCCCTGTTCAACCTCTCGCCGGAAGCGCAGGCCATGGCGCTGGACATCATGGTGTGGTTCAACATCGTTTCCCTGTTCGTGTGGCCGTCCAGCTTTACCCTGCCCAACATCCTGCGCGCTGCCGGTGATGCCCGGTTTACCATGACCGTGAGCATCGTGTCCATGTGGGCGTTCCGGGTGGGCTTCTGCTATCTGGCAGTGCTGTGCTTCGGCGGCGGGCTGCTGAGCATCTGGATGGGGATGTATCTGGACTGGGTGTTCCGCTCGCTGTGCTTCTATCTGCGCTTCCGCCGCGGCAGCTGGCTGGAGCAGAGTGTGATCTGAATTTTTTAGCATCCACCCCTTTGCCGGTCTGTGAAAGACCGGCGAAGGGGTGGATTTTTTCTTTTTGCAGGAAACCGCCGCTCTGATTCGTATTATCAGCAGAAGAGCGATGGCATTTTTTACAAGTTCCACAAATTATTTTTTCAGCACTTGACAAAGTTTTCACCTTTCGTTCTTGCAATCTTCATCGTTCGGGCGTATAATTTCTCAATGCTATCGAGTTCTGCTCTTCTGCAAAAGGAGGCTATTCTATGGAACGCAGCTGGCTTGCGCGCCACCCGGTCGGGTTCATGGCGCTGTATACTATATTTTATCTTTCCGTTTTTCACTATCTGGAGTCAAACGTCCCCCTGCGTAGCATTCTGGTGCACTGCCGTCTGGACGATCTGATCCCTTTCTGCAAATATGCGGTGATCCCCTACTTTGCATGGTTCGTATGGATCCCCTTTACCCTGTTCTATCTGCTGTGGAAGGCCCCGCGGGAGGACTTCTGGCGGCTGTGCCTGCCGCTGTTCTCCGGCATGACCATTGCACTGGCGTGCTACGCGGTGCTGCCCACAGCGCTGGACCTGCGCCCCTACTGGGTGCCGGGCAGCGACATCTTTGCGCAGACCGTGCGCTTTTTGTACCGCACCGACACTGCCACCAACGTCTGCCCCTCCATCCATGTGTTCAACTCGGTAACGCTGCTGCTGGCGTACTACCGCAGCCGCATTTTTGATGCACCGCGCCGCCGCTGGATGCGTCCCGCAGCCGCTGTGCTGTGCATTTCCATCGTCTGCTCCACCGTGCTGCTCAAGCAGCACAGCTGCATTGACGTAGCCTTGGGTGCGCTGCTGGCACTGGCGCTGGACAGCGCCTTTACCGCCGCCGAGCGCAGCCAGCTGCCGCAGGTGTGGAGAGCTTAAGGAAGAAAGAAAAAGCGACTCCTGCCAGCGCCTTTGGCGCTGGCAGGAGTCGTTTTTTCATTTCCTTTTTCAGAACAGCCCCTCGGGCAGGCAGATATCCTGCTTGGGGACTTTTGTCCATGCAAAGTCCGGCACAAGGCTTTCCGGGGTGCGGGGCGCAGGCTCCGGCTGCAAGCCGTAGGCAAACGCCAGCTTGCCGATGATCTCCGGGGCGGTATATTTTGCCCGCAGGTTTTCAAGGCTCTGGTCGCCGTCCCGCTTGGACAGCCGCCGCCCGTCCGCTGCCAGCAGCAGCGGGCAGTGGGCAAAGCGGGGCGGCTGCAAACCCAGCAGCCGGTACAGGTACAGCTGCCGCGCCGTGGAGGAAAGCAGGTCTGCACCGCGCACCACCTCGGTAACGCCCATGCGGGCATCGTCCACCACCACTGCCAACTGATAGGCAAACACCCCGTCTGCCCGGCGCAGATAGAAATCGCCGCAATCCCGCAGCAGGTTTTCGGTGTGGGTGCCCATGCAGCCGTCCGTAAAGGTGATCTCCTCGTCCGGCACCATCAGGCGGTAGGCAGGGGCTTTCTTTTTGCGCTTTTCCGCAATTTCCTCCGGCGTCAGTCCCCGGCAGGTACCCGGGTAGATGACGTTGCCGTCCGAGGTGTGGGGTGCGCTGGCGGCGTGCAGCTGGGAGCGGGAGCAAAAGCAGGGGTACACCAGCCCCCTCTGCTCCAGCTTGCGGTAGCTTTGGGTATAGATGTCCCCGCACTCGCTCTGGTAATAGGGCGCGTGTGCGCCGCCGGTGCTGCCGCCCTCGTCCCATGTAAGCCCCAGCCACGCAAGGTCCTGCTCCAGCAGGTCGGCGTAGACGCGGGGGCAGCGCTCGGCGTCCAGGTCCTCAATACGCAGCACGATGCGCCCGCCCTGACTTTTTGCGCTGAGCCATGCCAGCAGGCTGCACGCCAGATTGCCCAGATGCAGCCGTCCGCTGGGGCTGGGCGCAAAGCGCCCGGTGACCGGGCGGTTTTGGGATACAGGGACTTGGTTTTGCATGGGTGTGCTTCCTTTCGCTTTTACTGGTTTTTTCTCATTATAAGCCCTTGCTCTGCAAAGGTCAATGCGCATAAAAAAGCCGCCGCAGGCGGCAATGCCTGCGGCGGCGGGAAAACCGGCTGCTCAGTGCAGCTCCGGCCAGTAGCCCTTGTTGGCTTCGATCATATCGTCCAGAATGGCCTTTGCAACGCTCATGCTGGGCACAGTCTTGTTCAGGGTAAAGGCCTGCAGCACCTTCTCGTAGCTGCCTTCCACGCAGCCCTCCACCAGCAGCTTTTCGCTGTTGAGCTGCTGCATCATCAAGCCCTGCTGGAACAGCGGGATGTTGTCCCGGGCAATGACCTCCGGGCCGTTTTTGCCGATGTAGGCGGGCAGCTCCACCATTGCGTCATAGGGCATATTGGGGATGGCGCCGCGGTTCTCGGTGATGATGAGGAAGCGTGCCTTGGTGTCGTTCTTCAGCGCAGCGGAAAGATCTGCGATCCAGTCGCCGTGGCTGCCGGCATAGAAGGTGTTGGCGTCCACCTCGCCGGTCTTGAGGTAGTGGTCGATGCCGTCGAACAGGTTCTTTTCGCGGGTCTCCTCCACCTCGTTGGCGCGGGTATGGTTCGGGTCCGAGTGCTCCACGAACTCCTTGGCCTGCAGATAATAGTTCAGGTAGGTGTTGGGCAGGTACTCCGGGAAGTTTTCCATGATCTCGTACTCGCCCTTCCACACATAGTACCAGCTACCCTTGGTGTGGCGGTTCTGGCTGCTGGAGGAAGTCAGGGCGCCCATGCCCTTGAGGTAGCTTTCCGGCAGAAGGATCTTGTTCTCCTTGATGTAGGCGCGCAGCTTGGGCATCAGATCCTCGCCGTGGTACTGGATGGAGGTGAACCAGCCGAAGTGGTTCAGGCCAAAGTAATCGTAGACGATCTCCTTCTTGTTCTGGATGCCCATGGCAGCTGCCACCACGTCAATGATGGCGATGGGCATATCGCAGATGTTGATGATCCGTGCCTTCGGGCGCAGCTTGCGGCAGGCTTCGGATACGATGGCGGCGGGGTTGGAGTAGTTCAGAATCCAGTAGTCCTTCTTGGCATACTTTTCCACATCGTCGATCAGCTTGATCATGGGGAAGATGGTGCGCATTCCGTAGGCCATGCCGCCGCAGCCGCAGGTCTCCTGTCCCACGCAGCCGTGGCGCAGGGGGATCTTTTCGTCCTGCTCCCGCATGGCGTAGCCGCCCACACGCATCTGGGCAAACACAAAAGAGGCATCCGTGTAAGCCTGCTGCACATCGGTGGTGACCATCAGCTTGATGTCGGTATTCAGTTCCTTATGCAGGACCCAGTCCACCACAACGGCAACCTTGTCCTGCCGCTCCTTGTTGATGTCGAACAGACGGATCTCGTCCACTTCCAGTTCTTCCCGGCGCAGGGCGATGGATTTGACGATACCGGCGGTAAAAGTGCTACCGCCGCCAGCAATGGTAATGACCATAGTATAAACGCTCCTTTTTTGTATTTTTCAGGTTAGCCCGGCGCAATCCGCCGGGACACGGTAAAGCGGTTTACTGGTTTTCCAGCTGTGCCTCCACGGCACGCTTGATATCGGCCACCTGCAGACCGTAAACGATCTGGATATCGGTACCCTTTTTCACGATGCCGCTGTTCGGCAGTCGGTTGATGGCAGCTTCGTCCAGCTTTGCGGGATCCTTGATGTTTACCCGCAGACGGGTGAAGCAGTTGTCCACCGACAGGATGTTCTCCTTGCCGCCCAGACCGTCGATGACGCACTGCACCTCGGCAGCGTTCTTCACGCTTGCCTTCTTGGCGGGTGCATCGCCCTTGGCGGTCTCGGTGCTCACCTCTTCCCGGCCGGGGGTGTGCAGGTTGAAGGCCTTGATCAGCAGGGTGAACACCACAAAGTACACTGCGATCTGGCACAGCGCCAGCAGGTACAAGGTGGGATAGTTGGTCTTATCTGCACCGGCAGAAAGGTTCATCAGCACCGAGCCGAGGAGGTTGGTGGTAAAGCCGGTGACATGGAAGATGTGCAGCAGCACGATGAACAGGCCGGAGATGCAGGCGTGTGCCACCCACAGGATGGGCGCAGTGAAGCAGAACATGAAGTCCAGCGGCTCAGTAATGGAGGCCAGAGAGGCGGTAAAGGCCAGCGGCACCAGAACGGCAGCGGTCTTTTTGCGGTTCTCCTTGCGGGCGCAGAAGATGAAGGCCGCCACGATGCCAAAGTAGCCGAAGGTCTTGGTGAAGCCGGTGTACATCCACACGATGCCGTCCGAGAAGGGCAGACCCATGCTGTACTCCATCATCATGACGATGTAGGAGCCGGTGTAGGTGGCATCGCCTACGGTCAGGCTGTTGCCCAATGCAGAGAACTGGAAGGGGGTATAGATGAGGTGGTGCAGGCCGGTGGGGATGAGGAAACGCTCCAAAAAGCCGTACAGGAACAGGCCGAAGTTGCCGGAGGTTGCGATCAGATCGGTCAGTGCGCTGATGACGTTCTGCACCGGCGGCCAGAAGAAGCAGGAGCCAAAGCCGAACAGGATGGAAAAGACCACCATGCAGGTAAAGGACCAGCGGTTGCCGGAGTAGATCTGGGTGATGATGCCCTTGAACTGCTTTTCACAGGTGCGATTGTACACCCAGCCGCAGACAAGACCCAGCAGAATGCCGCCGAACACGCCCATATCCACCGTCTGGATGCCGAACACGGTGGACTGACCGGTGCCGTACAGACCCACCAGCGGGTCAGCCTCTGCCAGCATACCCAGCTGGGTCAGGGTGACGTTGCCGGCGGTCAGGTACATAAAGTAGCTCATCAGGCCGATGATGGCAGCCTGCTGCTTGTTCTTTTTGGCCAGCGCCGCTGCGATGCCTACGCAGAACATCAGGCTGAGGTTGTTGATGATGACCATGATGCAGTTGTAGATCAGCTGTCCCAGCAGCTTGATGGGGGTCCACTGCAGAACGGGGATCATCGCACTAAGGCTTGTGCTGGTAAGCAATGCGCCCAGCACAAGGATCAGGCCTGCTGCCGAGATATACGACAGCGGTGAGAGCATGGCTTTGGAGAACTTTTCCAAGCCATTCATGACTTTTTCTTTCATCGTGTAATACTCCTCACTTTTTGACTTGACTGTTTTGGGGGATGATTTCTATTCCGCAGGGCTTCCGGACGCCCTGTTGAAGCGTTTTATCCTACGATCTTGGTCAGGTGGATGAGCAGATAGACCTGCTCCTGATGATCCAGCTCATAATCAAATTCCTGCCGCAGATAGGCATTGATACACTGCAAGCACACCTCGTTGCGGCTGTCGCGCTGCAAAAGCACCGTATACATGGACTCCAGCCCGGCGTCCTGCCAAGGAGTGTGCCGCAGGATGCGCGCCGCCAGAAACTTGAGGTGTACGGTCAGGCGGGTGGTCTCAAGGCTTTCTTCCTCAAAGGTGCAGTGATAGGTATCGCAGATGATCTCCTTGACCGCCTTGACGAATTTTACGGTATCGTAGGCCAGTGCGCCGTCTGCCGTACCGGCTACCAGATGCAGGGCAATGTAGCCCGCTTCGTCCTCCGGCAGCTGTACGCCGCAGAACTGCCGAACAAGTTCCAGCGCCCTTTGCCCCACTGCGTACTCCTTCGGGTACAGCATCCGGGTCTCCGAAAGCATGAGGTTGGGCAGAAAAGTACCCTTTTCCACACGTTCCAGCGCAAAGCTGATATGGTCCACCAGCGAGATGGTGCTTTTGCTGCTGAGCAGGATGCCCTGCTCCTCTGCCGCCAGCGAGATGCGCTCGGCGGCCTGCATCACCTGCGGGGTAACGTTATCCAGCATCTTGAGGAACTTGGTCTGCAGCTCGTTCTGCACATAGTACACCTTGGAAACGCGGCTTTTGTCGATCACGTCCCCCGGGCGGCGGCCAAACCCAAGCCCGTTGCCCACGAGAATGGCTTCCCTGCCGTCCGGCATGACCACCGACACCGCATTGTTATTGAATACCTTTACAGCCTGCATCGCCGCACTCCTCCGCTTCCATGCCGCAGCTTTTGTGAAAAAGAAAAAGGGCACAAGAACCAAAGGGATGCCGTTGCCGCCTTCCCTCTGATGCTCATGCCTGATCGAACAGTTACACGCACTGATAAATTCACTTGTCTGCTTTTGATTGTACGAGCCAGCGCGGAAAATGTCAATGCGTTGAACTGCCCGAAATTCAAGCCGCATTTTTGTATATCCTGCACAGGTCTGCTTGAAATTCGTCCTGCGCAGAACGATTGACAACGCCGTGCGCAGAACGTATACTTAGAGTGTAGATCCCGCTTTGCTCCGGAGGCTTGCCGGGGCACCAGTTACGGAGGTTTTTCTTATGACATCGAAATATATCCGCTCCCTTGCGCTGCTGCTGTGCGCCGCTTTGCTGGGCTGTCTGCTGGCAGCCTGCGGCGGCTCTGCAAGCAGCCCCGCATCCAGCGCTGCACCCGCCTCGGACAGCGCATCCGCTTCCGGCAGCAGTGAGCTGCCCTCCTCCACCACAGAGGCCAACACCGGAGAGCTGAACCCCGGCAACTTTGACGAGAACTCGGTGTTCTCCATCACCGGCACGGAAAACGCCTTTGCGCCCTGTCTGGGCTGGGGGCCCGGGGTATCCGGCTGCTCCTTGAAATCGGTCATCGCGGCGGCATCGCTGCTGCACTGGGCCGAGGACGCGCGGATGTCCAGCCGCTCCCCGGAAGCCATTCAGGAGGCCTTTTACAGCTGGTACGACGGCCTGACCGACAACCAGCAGGAAGGCTTTGCCGAGGCATGGCCGCTGATCAAGGACGCCGCGCTGGACCTGCTCAGCGATAAGGACAGCATGACCGGCCGCATCGCGGACGCAGGGCTGGACGCTGACACCCTGCCCGGCTGCACCCTGAAAAACTGGCAGGCGCTGCAAAGCGTGCTGGACGATATCGTGCCGGAGACGAACGGCGAGGCTTAAGCTCAACCTTAAATTTTAAAGCGCAATGGGGCGCTGACCGTGTGGTCAGCGCCCCATTTTGTCTTTATACTTTTTTCAGCACATACTGGCGGGTGCCCATGCCCACCTTCTCGGCCTGTTCAAGGGTGGCCTTCCACTCGATGTTGGGGTTGGAGTCCTTGAAGTTGTCGTGGTAGCAGTTCCAGCCCGGCTTTGCAAGGTTCGTGCCCAGCTGGCTGTTGGGCAGCGGGGCGGCGTTCAGGCAGGCGTCCACGCAGGCCTGGTCCAGCGCCACAGGGTCAAAGGACGCAAAGATACCAATATCCGGCAGGATGGGTGCATCGTTCTCGCAGTGGCAGTCGCAGTTGGGGCTGATGTCCTGCACCAGAGAAACGTGGAAGCAGGGACGGTCGTGGCAGACTGCTGCGGCATACTCCGCCATTTTGCGGTCCAGCAGCTCGTTGGCGCAGTCGTTGGGAGAATAGATGGCGTCAAAGCTGCACGCACCGATGCAACGGCCGCAGCCCTTGCACTTGTCGTAGTCGATGACCGCCTTGTTTTCGGCATTGTAAGTAATGGCGTCCGAGCCGCACTCCTTGGCGCAGCGGTGGCAGCCGCGGCACAGCCCCTCCTGCACGGCGGGCTTGCCGGCAGCGTGCTGCTCCATCTTGCCCGCGCGGGAGCCGCAGCCCATGCCGATATTCTTGAGCGCACCGCCGAAGCCGGTGGACTCGTGGCCCTTGAAGTGGGTCAGGCTGATGAACACGTCCGCATCCATGATGGCGCGGCCGATCTTGGCGGTCTTGCAGTATTCGCCGTTGGGCACCGGCACTTCCACCTCATCCGTGCCGCGCAGACCGTCACCAATGATCACCTGACAGCCGGTGGTCATGGGCCAGAAGCCGTTCAGCTGGGCGCAGCTCAGGTGCTCCAGCGCATTCTTGCGGCTGCCCGGGTACAGGGTGTTGCAGTCGGTCAGGAAGGGCTGGCCCCCCTGCTCCTTACACAGGTCTGCCACTACCTTGGCGTAGTTCGGGCGCAGGAAAGCCAGGTTGCCCAGCTCGCCAAAGTGCATCTTGATGGCCACGAACTTGCCGTCCATATCAATGCTCTTGATGCCCGCCGCAATGCACAGGCGGCGCAGTTTTTCGGTCAGGCTGGTGCCCACAGGACACCGGAAGTCGGTGTAATATACAGTCGATGCTTCCATAGGGATCTCCTCCGTTTTTGACAATTTCAGGCGCGGCACTTTCCCGCTGCCGGGTTCTCTCTTTATGGCTCCAGTATAGCACAAGGCCGGGGCCGGTGCAATTGCCCCAGGGCGCAAAAAAGCCGCCCGGGCGGGCGGCTGGGGGGTTGGGGGGGATTTACGCAATGGCGGTGATAGCGGCCACAGCCAGGACGATTAGGCCCAGCACGATGCGGTAGAGGCCGAAGAACTTGAAGTTATGGCGCTTGACGTAATCCATCAGGAAGCGGATAGCCGCCAGGCTGACCACGAAGGCCACCACGCAGCCCACCGCCAGCACAGCCACCTCGGTGCCGGTGATGGCGACACCGGAGACGGCGAATTTGAGCACCTTGAGCAGGGATGCACCCGCCATGACCGGGATGGCGAGGTAGAAGGTGAACTCCGCCACGCAGGCACGGGAGAGGCCCAGCAGCAGGCCGCCCACGATGGTCGCGCCGGAACGGGAGGTGCCGGGGATGATGGCCAGCATCTGCCAGACGCCGATGATGAGGGCGTCACGGTAAGTGATCTGTTCCAGATGGGTGACATGGGGCGC